>Ga0208770_1001147_pt1 | contig 13804 bp, 24 predicted proteins | sample AntAceMetag02UK9_FD_184771 | JGI IMG/M metagenome (GOLD analysis project Ga0208770, IMG submission 184771) | Saline lake microbial communities from Ace Lake, Antarctica - Antarctic Ace Lake Metagenome 02UK9 (SPAdes) (version 2) | ecosystem: Environmental > Aquatic > Non-marine Saline and...
TCAATGCTTAGAGCCAGTAGAAATAAAGCAAGAATATAATTCATGGAAAGAATGTACTATTGCTGCATTTGAAATATCTAGGGAATTAATAATTGCACAAGAAGATAGCTTTATTAATAATAATAAAATAGCAACTAAGTTTATATGTAAAGAAGTAGAACAAATTTAAATGAAAATGGATATTAAAAAAATTATAGGATTTTTAACTACTGCTTTATTTGGAATTTTAGTATGGGCATTAATAACTTTAGTTGAAATTAAGAGTGATCAACAGCACATAAAAGGTGAGTTAAGTGGTATTGACAGAGCAATTAGTAGAATCTATGGTTTTATAAATTCTTCAAAATGAAAACAATAGTATTATTAATATATCATTACTCAAGTAAGTTAAGTACTTGGTCATGGCAAAAATTATATAGTAACAGGACAACTGGTCTAGGATATAAGAGAAAAAACAAATGATAGATAAATTACTTCTACAATTTTTTAGTAGTATTGATAACGCATTCGAGTGGATTGCTACTAAATTATCTGGACCAAGATGTAAATGTAAAAAAAATAAAAGGTAAGTATAAATATGCAACTTAGTGGGCACTTTAGTTTATCAGAATTAACCAAGTCTCAAACTGCTATAAGAAAAGGTATAGACAACAAACCTACTCTTGAGCACATAGAAAATTTAACAGAACTATGTGTGCAAATATTAGAACCAACACGTAGAAATTTCGGTAAGCCTATGGTTATTACTTCTGGGTATAGATCAGAAGAACTATGCGAAGCTATTGGTAGCAAGTCTACTAGTCAGCATGCTAAAGGTGAAGCTGCAGATTTTGAAATGTTTGGAATAGACAATAAAGAATTGGCAAAGTACATTAAGAATAACCTAGTGTTTGATCAACTTATACTAGAATTTTATAATCCAGATGACCCCTCAAGTGGATGGGTGCATTGCTCATATAGTAAAGAAGAAAATAGAAAACAATCATTATTATATAACGGAAAGGATTATACAGAATGGCTTACTTAAACGCAAATATACCTGTAATAGAATGTTATGTTAGGGGTAATTTTTTAAGAGATCAAAAAGATTCACACGACAAATACTTTGAGGTTGGTGTATTTGGATTTAGTTCTATACCAAACAGAGTACCTATGTTTCATTTCTTAATGGAAGATGGTGGGCTATGGTGGAGAGCACCTATATCAGCTTTCTGTTCTAAGCCTGGAGTAAAAGAATTACCATTAGATGAGTTAGTAATGTGGGATAGTTTTAGTTATAATGTAAGTGTTACAACTTTTTATGAACTAGCTGGTGCTACTATGCAATACACATCTAGACGTAAAGTAAAACGTAAAGGTAAATACTTATTTACAATAGATTGGTGTGCAGGAGATTTTAATGAATTAAATTTTGGTTATGCAGAGAAACCAGATCAACATAAATGTGGTCATGTGATTGCATTAGATGATGGAAACTATGCAATACAACCAAACAATAGACTTAAAATGTTTGATGCATCTATGGGTGTTGACCCAAATAAAAATTTAATTAATAGATTAGTAAGTAGTAAGATATACTCTGTAGAAAATTCAGCTAAATGGATTACAGATGAACACGAAGAAGGAAGCTACGATTATAAAATTAGAAACTTAGAGGAGGAAAACGATGACAGTGAATAAAGCAAACAACTATACTCAACCTGGTAAAAGAAAACAAATCTTTAATAGAATAAAAGGTTCAGCAACTCAAGGTACAGCTGCTGGAAAATGGTCTGCAAGAAAAGCACAAGCATTAGCTAAAGCTTATAAGAAAGCAGGTGGAGGGTATACAACATAATGGCACTAGCAAAATCACAAAGAAGTTTACAAGCTTGGGGAAAACAGAAATGGACAACTAAGTCTGGTAAACCTTCAAGTAAAACAGGTGAAAGATACTTACCTGCAAAAGCAATTAAATCTTTATCAGCTTCGCAGTATGCAGCTACAACTGCAGCTAAAAGAAAAGGTACAGCAGCAGGTAAACAATTTGTTAAACAACCTAAGAGTATAGCAAACAAAGTAAAACCATATAGGAGTTTTGCATAATGGCTAAAGCAGCATGGACTAGAAGTGAAGGTAAGAATCCTAAGGGTGGGTTAAACCAAAAAGGTAGAGATAGTTACAACAAAGAAACTGGTGGTAACTTACAAGCACCTAGTAAAGAGGTTGGTAACCCAAGGCGTGCTAGTTTTTGTGCACGTATGAGAGGTATGAAGAAAAAACTTACTTCAAAGGAAACAGCTAATGATCCTCAGAGTAGAATTAATAAAGCTCTCAGAGCATGGAATTGTTAAATGGTAGCACAAGTTGCAGCAGCAGATCTTATACTAACAACTATAGGTAGAGTAGCCATAAGACCCTTGGCAGGATACCTAGCTAAGAATGGTGGTAAGAAATTTGCACAACAGTATGGACCAAAAGCTTATACAGCTTTACTAGGCACAGCCCTAGGTACTAAAGCTTATAAAGAAACTGAAGAATACTTCTCAGATTATATTAAAAATATTGATGAAGGCAATGATGTACCACAAGGTAGTATGCCAGGTGTAGATAGAATGGATCAAATGGATGCCATGATGGCTGTTCCTAATACTAACCCTGATATATATAAAAATGATTCAGGGGAAGACACAGGATCTAATATAGAAAATCAAGATTCTAATTTACCATTAAATGAACCACCTAAAAAGGAACCACCTAAAGGTCCCAATCTAGGTACAGAATTAGCTACCGAAGCAGCAACTCAAGCTACTAAAAAATTATTAGATAATAAAAAACCTACTATAAATAAACAAACTAAAGATTTAGTACCAGAGAAACCTAAGTTTGGTAAGCTAACTAAGATAGAAAAACAAACAGCATTAGCACTTAAGGGTGATAAACCTGATTTTTATTCAAGGGCTGTTGAGGCTATTAAGAATGCTAAACAAGATAAGTCTACTAAAGGTAAGTGGAAAAGTATTATTGAGAGTAACTCTACAAAAACTGAAATGGAGTACTTGGGTTTAACAGATATTTTAAAAGGTAATGAATCTATTACTAAAAAAGAATTATTAGATATTGTTAGTACTAGAGATATATCATCTGGTATAACAGTAAAGACTATACCTAAATCGCAAATGAATCCCTTATATGGTGACTACAGCTTAGGCTACGAGAAAAAAGGAACACAAGAACATATAGTATTCCAGATAGGTGTGGGTGATTCTACTGTAGGTGAGATGTATAAAGAGCCTCACTTTGGAATTACATATGGTACTAATACATTTGCTCATGCAAGGACTCAAGTTGGATATGGTGATCCTAAAAAAATAGCAGAGGAAATACAGGACAGAACATCAGAAGCCGAGGAATCTGGTGCATCTTATTCTGATACCATAGATCTTCAACTTTTAAATCTTGCAAAGAAATTAAAAAATACATCAGTAGTAGATGAGATACAATCGCAGATGTTGCAGACAGGTGCAAAGAAAGGGTTTGTTAGTGACTATGAAATTGTTCCAGGGGAGAAACTATTAGATTATTTAAAAAATACTGGTATTGAGTATAGACTTTCTGGGAAAGGAAGTGTTATGGATATTGAGTTACAATCTACACCTGGTGTTTGGGAAGATAATCCTGGTTCCGATCCCTACAGTAAGACTATGGATTATATTTTTAGAAAATCAGATAAGGGTATGGCTTTTATATATGACCCAGAAAATGAACCAAACTACAGTACACCAGAAGAATTTTTAACAAATGCGTATGGTATAATACCAGACTTTCCTATAAAAGAATCCAAGAAATGGGTTGAGTTAGTTATGCGTAAGCTAATTGACAAGGCTATAAAAGAAGGTAGAGATAGTATTGCTTTTACAAATGGTCAAATTCAATACAATCGTTATCCAGATATGGAAGAAGATAAGAGACAAGGGCTTAAGAAATTTTATAAAAGAGTAATATATGATCAAGCAAATAAGTTTGCAAAAGAATATAACTTTGAGTTAGAGAATTTAACTATACCTGATAGGAAATCACCTGGACTTTCCGATGAAGGAGACTACAGAAATATTAGAAAAAATGTTAGGGTTTCACAGGATAACCAATATGTATTAAGAAAAATAACATTGCAAGAATTGTGGGACAGAACTAAAGATACAGATATTCCAGGACATGCTGCTTTTTATAGTAACACAGGTAAGGGTCAGGGTGGGGATTTTATTGAAGGTTATATCATAAACTTAGCAGATGATGCCCCATTTGGGACAACTACTGATAGTGATACTCCAAATTGGAATCAAGTAAGAAATAATGAAATGTATGCATGGAGATTACCTAGTGGTGTAAACCCTGATGGTACCATGGATACAGATGGGGATATAGTATGGGATATGCCTATAGTACCTGTTAAAGATGCAGCTGAAAATGAAACAGTTAAAACTATGACTGGGTTAAGTGAATTAGAGAGAGACTCAATTCTTAAACAATTTCATGTAGGTGGGGAAGACTCTTACCCATATGGTGGTGAGGGTTTAAACAACATAGATTTAATTCAATATACAGAATACCTACAAAATTATAAGCAGCCCGAGGGTGTAGATGTAGGATATGATAAAGATCCTGAAGTACTAATTAAATTACAATTCCCTAAGCAACTACAAAAAGATATAATAAGTAAGCCTATTAAACTTAGTAAACTTAATAAACAAACAGACAGGTTAATGGCATAAGAAGGAGTATTAATGAGAGATAATAAATCAATAGAGGTATTCTTAAAAGAAAATTATAAAAGAATAAAAGAAATGAATCTATTTAGAAATCTTAAAAAGGAAGTTAATACAGGTGCCAATGGTACCCAAGACTATGTAATAAAGAAAGGAATTAATAAAGATACTATAGCTAAAACATAATTACACACATAAAAAAAGGGGAGCGTTAACTCCCCCAGTTAGGCAACAACAGGGCTCCTTTAAGGGAGCCTTTTTTTTGGTGCAACTTCTCCAGACCAAAACTTTAAATTTTCTGTATCATTTCCTTAATGTCATCCTCTAGTTTTTTACCCGTAGAGTTAGCATGGTTAATAATTGCTGCACAAAGATTAGCTTGGTACTTAAAATCTTTAAGTGCTTCTCTTATTTTACCCACGGGTTTTCCACCATAGTCAATCACAATTGAATTGTTTTTATTTAAACCTATCTTTAGTTCAAACAATAAACCTGTCTTATGTATTGAATTATTTTTTTCCATTGGTATCACCTGTTTGTTTCTTAACAAAGTCTGCACCAATGCTAGGATCTAGTTGATTTAATCTACTTAACATATTCATAAGCTGTACTACTTCAGCGTAAGGTCTAGTCATTAGGTACCTCATTATATCTTGTAGCTGTATTGAGTCTATTAAATATGTTCTTGATCCTGTCTTTTCATTCTCTTTCATACGTTCCCTCTAAATTGATAATACTTATCTTCAATAAAATCTGCATTAATAAAGTATACATTATCTACCCTACTAAACTCATCTTCTGCATCTCTTATTGTTTGATTTAATGTTCTTCCTTTTTCTATACACTCATACACAAAGGCTTCCACCTCTAGTAGTGCGTTCTTAACTGCCCCCATTTTTAACCTCCTGTACTAATCTATTTAAATACCATTGTGCTTTTTCTAAATCTTCCAATGGCTCCCCCTTAAATTTATATCTTGAAACATATTTCAAAACATTTCCTTTTAAGTACCCATGATACTCATCACTAGTGGTACAATCTCTTATAACATCAATGGTTTCTTTCTTACCATACTTATAATGAGCAGGTGAATTAACACTATCATGTGTTCTTTCATTCTCGTATGATATGTCATGACCATGGTCTATTATTTTATCATATACTCTTTTACTTTTTACCATACTTTCTCCTAACAGTATTATACTCAATCATTTCAAGATCATACTCCCCTTTATCTACATTACGTTTAACTACTAAACCACTCCACCACATTTGCTGTGTGTTTTTAGCATAGTCTTCCTTATGATGTAAGTAACATCCTGCAGATAGCCCCATAAGTTTTCTACCCGAAGGTAATGCACACATGGCATAATCGAATGTATGTATATGACCAACAGTAGAGGATACTTTATTTTTTATTAATAAGGCACGAGCGATATTGTCACCACTAATAGGCTTACCCATAACACCAGTAGGGTAGTTATGACAGTAATATATACCATCGACCACAACTGGCTCTTGGTAAGCATGAACTTCCCAACCATATTTTTCAAATTTAAAATCATCTGTACTAATTGTACCTTCCAGTTCGGGGATGTCATCTACTGTTCTATTAATCCTATCTTCGTGATTACCAAGTAACATGATTTTTCTTGGTCGTCTTCCATTAAGACCTTTGTTAAATAATTCCAATGCATCATGTACATGGTCTATATCTTTTTTATATCTTCTTCCTTCAAAAGATTTCTTACCTTTGTCGTAGCTTGATAATGAATCCATACTAGCAAAGTCTCCCATGCATACTATGGTGTCTGGTTTCAGATCATAAGCAAATTTACCTGCCCATAAAAATCTGTCATTGCTTGCCTTTGGAGTGCAGTGAGGGTCTCCTATTACTAAGTGTGTTGCCATATTAGTTTAACTCCTTATCTCTTTTATGTTTTAAGTATTCAATAAAATCAATAACATTATCTTCACTGTCAAATTCTGCTACAGAGTTAATTGTTAAAGTTTTTGTGTTACTCTTTTTGTCATCAGCAAAACCACGAAGCCCATACATGAATGTAGTTTGGGGATCTGAAGTTGCTATTTTAATCATACCTCTTGCAACAGTAGAACATAATTCATATTCCTCTGTTGACATGGAGGCTTTACTATCAATTACGATACCACAAGTAAAACCTTTTTCCCAAGGTGTGACTAAAACTTTTATTGAATTTGCTTCATCAATCTTTTTTCCTTTTATCATTATTTGTACCAATACCTTTTATAATTTTCACTATTATATTCTACTGCTTTAAATTCTAAACCTCTCTTCATACTTTTTCTTCCAAATTCTTCTGCATCTTTTTCTGTATCAAAAATCATATTAGTAAACATTCTAAATTCTTTGTCTTCTTTTTTTTTAGATACTACAAAATATATCATAGCATATGATAAAGGTAGGAAATAGACCCCTCAATACTATCCCCTACCAAGTTGAAATAACATTCCCTATTCAAAAGTTTCCTTTTTCTTAGGGTTCTTTACTTCAGTATACCAAACCCACTTAGGGTTCTTACCTTGAGACTGCTGTTGTGGTAGCAGTTTCAATTCACTTCCCCAACAAGGAAGTTTGTATGGGCAAAATGTACACGACATGCCCAAAATTTTATTACCTGTCTTCTTAGTTCTGAATGTTTCTTCTACTTCTTCAAAGCATCTTTTAAAAGGTACATTGTTTTTAATAGCTGCAATGTTTTGTTCTGCACTAGCCAATGCTTTAACTCTATACTCGTCATCATCTATAGGAGTTTCACATACTGTCCACTCACCTGTAGATTTATTAATTACTATCCATCCACCAAAAGGCATCTTCTCACTTTCACTATAAAGATATCCTTGAGGTATATATCCAAACGCATCATCCTTTGCAACTTCATCGAATCCACCTTCAAACTTTTTAGTAAATGAGTATGGTGATGCACTTTTAATATCCCACACTTTCTCATTAATCTTAACATCAATCCTGCCTTCAATTTCTGAGTCAGCAAATTTAAGTTTAACTTTTTTCTGTTCATCTTTTATCTCTACTCCTGCTGATTTCATAACAAATATAGCCAATGCTTCAATGAGATCTCCAAAAGTATTTCTCATCTTAACATTATATGGTTGACCTTCACCCTTTACATTTCTTGCTTCCATCTGCAATTGGCATAGTGGTCTACCTATACTTGACATTCTTGGTCTAAATGTTCCTCTTCGTTTCTCTGAAAACTGTTTGCGTAAGGCACTTTTACATGCCTCACCAAACTCTTCAAGTAATTTATCAGATACTTCTACAGGATCTTTATTTGCTTTATCCAGATAGTTCTGAACCTTATGAAGTATGTCGCTCATTATCCAACCAGCACTTCAAGTGGATCTTCAACTGCGTCTATTACTACTTTCATATCTGCATCAGATACTTTGTAGGCAGCTTTCTTAGCTGCTTTATAAAGATCAACTACTTCTGTGTTTTCTTTATTAATAGCTTCTTGAAAGACTGTTAATGTTTCCATATCATCCTTAGACATCTCTAATCCAGCCTCAGAATTAACAGAAATCTCTGGTGTGTAATAAACATTACCACCTTTTTTCTGTCTATTCGTATCTATAGATAGTGTAGTAGTAAACATTAGTTTTTTACGCTTGTTTATTTGTTCCAAAGCAGACCCCACTGGAGAGAATGCTGTACCTGTAACTCTCCATAGCACAGGCATGTTAGAAACAATGTGTTCTTCTCCATTTGCTTTTACTCCATTAAAAGATAACAGACCATAGAGTAATCTATAACATCTTATAGTTCTCTGCTCTGCTAACTGTTCTGGCGTTAAAGATTCCCTATCTTTAAATAGAACCTTACCACATTTTACTCCACCAAGTATATCTACAGCTTCTTCTTTCCAACTCTTAATGATAATGGATCTGTTTACATACTCACTTTTATCTGGATCATAGTGCATGTATTGCATTGCACTTATGAATGGTCTAAATGTAACTGGTTTTCCATATACGTTTTGACCAACACTAGCATCAAATGTAAACAAATTACCTACTGGTAATTTATTACCATCGTCATCTTCTGGTGCCCTGTTGATTCCAAGTCTAGGAATATTTATTCCTTTACTTGAACCATCGTCCTGACCAATAGCTTTCATTATCTGCTCGTTGGTCATCTCACTTATATTTGCTATGTTATTTTCCATAGTCCTCCTTAGTTGATTGATTTACTTATACCACATTTTAGTATGTTTGTCAAGTGTTATTTTAAAGTATTTCACTAATAAAAAATCCTAGTAATACATATACAACAGCTAAACCCAGTAACATTTCTAGCATACTCTAGTAACTCCCTCGGTAATCTCGCAAGTTAAGTTTTCGGTGCGAGCAAACCACATTAAGTAACTTTGTAGTTCTTCATTTTCATTTATATATAACATTGTAGGATCTCCATTATGTTGGGACTTTAAACTTTGTAGCATATCATAAGCTTCTTCTTGCTCATCATTACCGTATTCTTCCCACAACTCTTTGTCTAGTAAGGGTGTACTCATATTGTATCCTTGGTTAGTTATTATTAAAATGGTATTTCATCATCACTATCTTTATTATACTCTGGTATATCAATAGTTTCTACGAAATATATTGTAGTGTCTTCGCCTTTTGCTTTAGCTATGTCATTAAGTTTATCGGCTATACTTAAAGCCTCATTCCTATTACTCATATCTAACTCAACTGTTATTGAGGGTTTACTATACGTATACCCTACTACTCTTAGTACTATATTAGTCTTAGTCATTAGTTATCTCCTTCATATTTAACCAATCATATCCCATTTTGATCTCTGTGTCAAGTGGAACATTAAAGTTTATTCCATAATACTCTTTCAATGCAGGTATTACGGATGCTGTACCCTGGTCAAATATCTTACTCATTACAGCTTCTTCTCCAGGATAAACATCAGCCACAATAGAATCGTGAACTGTGTTAATAAGTAAACTCTTTACCTTCTGTTCTTTCATTAGCTTATATATTTTTATACATGCTAAAGGTACAATATCTGCAGTTGCAAATCCTTGTACTGGGTAATTTTTTATTTGAGTAGAATAACTAGACCCACCCCAAGGCATACGTTCTGCATATGGAAATGAATATTCTCTACCCGTAGGTAATATTATCCTTTTAAAATTTATAGCTTGACTTTGTAATTCCTCATGCCATTTAGTTATATCTTTATACTTTTCCGCAAATGTTTTATAATACTTCTTCTCATCTTCTGTACCTGTTGTGCCTCCATACAAGGGTTTAAACGTGTGTGCCTTTGCATCTTGTCGTGATACACCTATGATGTCAGCAGTAAATTTATGTACATCTATTTTATTTTTTATATCTTCCATACCTTGTTTATCTTGTGCAAGAAATACTGCAGTTCTAAACTCTAGTTGTGCAAAGTCTACCTCAAGAATCTGACCACCTTCAAATCTAGATTGTATAACTTTACGAATAGGAAAGGTAGTACCCCTGGGTTGATTCTGAAAGTTAGGATCTCTACTTGATAGTCTACCTGTTGCTGTTACAGCCTGCATAAACTTAGGATGTAATAATCCATTAGCATTTGTAAAGTTCTGTATACCTTCTACAAAAGTATTTAGGTATGTAGAGATAGCGTTGTGTCTAATTATAGAATCAATAAACTCCCTGAACTCTCCCTCTGCTTCCGTTGCAATTTTACTTAAGGTTATTCTATCTGTTTTAAATCCAGAGTCAGCTATATCATATACATTTCTAGGTCTTTGATTAAACCCTGCAAGTTTAGCCATGTTAGAGTATATAATACCTTCTCCATGGCAATCCTCACACTTACTATATTTTTTATAAGGTGTGCCGTCAACTTTAATTTTTAAAGTTACACCCTTACCTGTGCAATGTAAACATCTACTAGCCATAGTTCTATGTATAGGCTCAGAATTATTAGCTACTAAAGTTCTGAACCTTGAGAAAGAAAACTTAGGTCTCTTTTTATTTTTCTTTGTAAACTTATCCACACCTGTATTAAATATCTTAGCCCATTCATTTTTATCTGTAGGCTTTCTAGAATATATTAACCATGACAATTGTTCTGGACTACCCAGATTAATTTTAGTATCACCCATTTTATTGTAGACAATCTTATCTATCTTCTGTTTTAAATATGCAAACTCTGCTCGGTATTCTTTTTCTACTTGTGCAAGGTCTTCTAAGTTTATATTAATACCATTACGTTCCATATCAGTAAGCACTATTAAAAATTCATTCATAACTTTAATTGTTTTTAATAAACCTTTATGCTTATCGGATCTTAAGTCTACCATCTGTGCATCAAACAGTTGTCTAGTAATAGCCACATCAACTCTACCATATTTTTCTACAATTTCTTCAGGGATATTCTCAAAGGATACACCTAGATCCATATATTCTTTTACTGCATCATCTTTAGCATCTAAATTTCTACGCTTACAGCACATTAATAGTGTTAAACTATCCCTAACACCACGATTTAATACGTACTCTGCTATCATAGTGTCGTATACATTACCTGTGTATGTAAATCCTGCCTCAAGTAACCAACTTAAATCAAACTTAATGTTATGCCCTATTAATAATTTAGTTTTATCTAATATTTTTTGTATCTTTTTATGGCAACCCTCATCAACTCTCGTGCTGTGGTTAGTAAAATAGTACTCATCATTAATTCCCACGCTAACTAATATGTTACTAGGATTAAATGGTGATGGATCAAAGCCACCTGAAGCTGTTTTTTGATACGAAGTTTCTACGTCTACTGTTGTTATCATATTTATTCCTTTATATTATCCTGTGAATCTACTTGTGTATCTATCTAATACACATGGTGGATTACCATGCCACCCTGTTATTTTATTTTTACTAACATTTAATACTCTGGCGTTATTGGCTGGATCAACAATGGAATTACTACCTATCCCAATTATTAAATCTGCTTCTGCTGCTTTTCCTGTCTTAGAGTTTTCCATCATAGTAAAAGTTATATGATCTTTATTGTCTGCATCTGCTGATGCCTGCGATATTGCAATGACTACACAATTTCTTCTCTTTGCTATTTCCCTTGCACTTGTATAGATGGCTCTTAACTTTTCATCTGTTCTTGCAAACGTACCACTTATATTTACTTTATCTAATTGATCTATAACAATTATGTCTGGCTTATGTTTCTCACAGTGACTATCAATATCATCCATAGACCAATCAACAGTATCAAGCATAACAATATTATCTTTTATTTTAAGCCATTCCTCTCTAGCTGTAGGTATATCTTTAGTAATTTGATCTTTGTTAAGCCCAGTAAAAGAACTTATGGCTCTCATTTGTGTACGCACTGCAGGTTCTTCATTAATAAAGGCATGTACCTTAGCACCTTGTTCAGCAAATCCATAAGGTGCTGCTACAAGACTAACCCAGAATGCTGTCTTACCTACCTCTGGTCTGGCAAAGGCTATCATTAAATTCCCTGGTCCAATCCCACCTACGTTAACCCTTAATACATTAATATTAAACTGCCACTTACTTACAAAATTTAATTCCTCTAGTAACTCCTCAATATCATTTGTTACTGCATCTAGTTTTTGTGCAGGTAATCCTGTCTTATGCTTTTCTATAAGATTAGTAATAAAATTAAAGTCTGCAAGTTTACCATTAAATATTTCAGTAGCTTCTATTGCTATTTTCTGTGCAACATCTCTTTCAATTAATATTTTTATAATATCATCTGCTATTTGTTTTGATGGTTCGTTTGTTTCTTTTATGTCCTCAAGTAATTCATGGAACTGTTCTTTGGCTGCCCGTGTTAATGCAGGATTAAATACTGTAGTATGTAAGGAGTACAACTCATCAATACTTATATCAGCATCATACTTATCATGTGCTTTCTGTACTGTATCATACAAGGAGCCGAAGCTACCTTGAAATACATTACGAGATACTCTACCTTTATACTCTGTATAAAAATCTTTATTAAGCATTAGTTTTATTATTTGTTTTTCAATCATGCTGTTTCCTTTATATTAATATTAATTTTTGTAAGTCTAAAATTAGATATTGCCCATTGTAAATCTTTATATGGGAATACCCACATACAGTGACCCCACTCATCTAAATATTTTTTAATAGATTTAAAATCTACTACTTTGCTACCCTTTGAATAACTAATATTTTTTTGTAAGTAGTTTAATAAATTTTTTTTAGATTTAAAAGATATAAGGGATGCCTTAGTGGTAAAAGTTTTATCATATATATACTCCTCATCACCACCATCTTCCTCGTCATGCAAAGACACAAACAAACATTTCATCTATATTTTTCCTCCCATATATCAACCTGTTTTTCTACTTCTTTTTTCCAGACAGTAGGAAAACAAGAGATTCGACATTCTTTTTTATAGGCACTTAGTGTCTTAAGATTCATAAGCTTACGAGTATCCCCATCACATATATTTTCTTGTAAATAAATTAGTGCTTTTGCAAAGGATTTAAAATGAATCATATTCCTAACAGTAATCCACTTAGTAGGCTCACCTCCATCAGGGGTATCTATTTCTTCTTCGTGTGATATAATTAAAAAGCATTTCATATTAATGATTTATCTTTTAATTTACCTACAAGGGTATCTTTATCCTCCACTTGTCTTGACAATTTCTTGTTGTCATTTTTTAATTCTTCAATATCTATCCCTGCTTTTCTTAGTTGCTCTTGTAGGTATTTTTTTTGTGTAGTCAATCTATCTATTGTTTCTTCCAAATCATTATACCCTCTGCCATCTTTGTCTAACCTTTTTTTAATACTATCTTTTAGATCATTACTAAAAGTATTTAAATATATATCATCCATTTGTTTTCTACTCCTCTTTCTGTAATTTTAATTGTTCTTCTAATATAACTGTTATAGCATTAAGTTTATGCTCATCTCTCTGTGTCCATGTAGCAGTATTTAATTCTATAATATCATATCTCCACTCTCTCCAGTCAT
>Ga0208770_1001149_pt1 | contig 13786 bp, 7 predicted proteins | sample AntAceMetag02UK9_FD_184771 | JGI IMG/M metagenome (GOLD analysis project Ga0208770, IMG submission 184771) | Saline lake microbial communities from Ace Lake, Antarctica - Antarctic Ace Lake Metagenome 02UK9 (SPAdes) (version 2) | ecosystem: Environmental > Aquatic > Non-marine Saline and Alkaline...
GTTAAAGAAAATTGTCCTAAAGCCCGGTGTTAACCGAGAGAATACCCGCTACACCACTGAAGGCGGCTGGTATGACTGCGACAAAATTCGATTCCGGCAGGGCACCCCCGAGAAAATTGGCGGCTGGCAACGTATCTCCAGTAACACGTTTTTAGGTGTTTGCCGTTCTCTTAGCAACTGGGTGACACTTGGCGGGGTCAACATCGTAAGCCTCGGTACAAACCTGAAGTTCTACCTAGAAGTGGGTGGTGGCTATAACGACATCACACCCCTGCGGGCGACAGAAACGCTAACCGACCCATTTACAACCAGCAGTGGTTCGCCAATTGTTGAGGTTGAAGATATAAGTGGGGGGTATTCTGACGGTGCGTTCGTTACCTTTAGTGGTGCTACAACTGTTGGCGGCTTAGACTTAAACAGCGAGTACCAACTTACCTCTACGGGCGGCACGACCTACACTATTGACGCTGGGACCCCTGCATCTAGCACGGCTACTGGTGGCGGCACTGTCACTGCGGCATATCAAATTAACGTAGGCCCAGCAGCAGTTGTACCGCTTACTGGTTGGGGCGCTGGCGCTTGGGCTGGGGGTACATGGGGTGTTGGGCAAGCAACAGAAGACTCTATTCGTATTTGGAGTCAAGTTAACTTCGGTGAAGACTTGATTTATGGCCCACGCGGCGGCCCCATCTATTACTGGGATGCAACAGCGGGTGTAGCCTCACGGGGGGTTTTACTGTCGTCTTTGGCCGGGGCTGCTGCTGTGCCGACACACCAAAACTTAATCCTGACGTCAGATATTAGCCGTTTTGTCTTTGCATTTGGTGCTAACGAGTATGGCTCTGCTACGGTTGACCCCATGTTGATCCGCTGGTCCGACCAAGAAGACGCCACAAACTGGACGCCCGCAGCCACTAACCAAGCAGGGTTCTTACGCTTATCAAATGGCTCCGAAATCGTCACTGCCGTGCAGTCTCGCCAAGAAGTTTTGGTGTGGACTAACTCCGCGCTGTACTCGCTCCAGTACCAAGGCGCGCCTATTGTTTGGGGCGCTCAGCTCGTTGGTGAGAACATCTCTATTGCTGGGCAAAATGCTGTCGCTTACGCAAACGGCGTGTCTTACTGGATGGGCAAAGATAAGTTCTATACATACGACGGTCGTGCGCAAACTCTACGCTGCGATTTGCGGCAGTACGTTTTTGGTGACCTTAACACCGCCCAGTACGAACAAGTTGTTGCCGGAACTAACGAAGGTTTCAACGAGATCTGGTGGTTCTACTGCTCGGCAAATTCGTCTGAAAACAACCGCTACGTCGTTTACAACTACCGCGAAGATGTCTGGTATTTCGGCAGTATGGGGCGCACTGCATGGCTGGATTCTGGCCTGCGTAACTTCCCGCTTGCCGCGACATACGCCGATAACCTCGTTAACCACGAATCTGGTGTGGACGACCGCATTGGGGCTGACCCTGCGCCGATTCCTGCGTATATAACGTCTTCTGAGTTTGACCTAGACGACGGGCATCAGTTTGTATTTGTGTGGCGCGTCCTGCCTGATATGACGTTCCGGGGGTCTACCGCGGCTAGCCCGTCAGCTACTATGACACTGCTTCCGCTTAGAAACTCTGGCTCAGGATACAACGACCCCGCATCAGTTGGGGGTAGTAATAGCGCTGGGATTACTCGCACCGCTACGTTGCCGATCGAAGAGTTTACTGGGCAGGTCTATACCCGCGTGCGCGGACGACAGATGGCTATGAAGATTGAGAGTGACGCGCTTGGGGTAACGTGGCAACTTGGCGCCCCGCGCCTTGATATGCGCCCTGACGGGAGGCGGTAATGAGCCTACTAATTACTGCTCAAAACGAGCTAAACCGAGTTGCGCCCCCCGCTTTACCACAGGCTACCGAAGAGTATGACCGTCGGTATCAGGACCAGCTTAACAACGTGCTGCGCTTGTATTTCAACCGTATTAACGCGCTACAGCAGCAGTTTAGTACAGGTACTACAGTAATCCCACCTACTACCGTTTATACGGTAGCCGCGCTACCTAGCGCCTCTGCTGCTGGTGTTGGGGCTAGGTCTTTTGTGTCCGACGCATCTGGGCCCGTTTTTGGGGGTACCGTTGCAGGTAGTGGGGCTGTAGCCGTTCCCGTGTACTCTGACGGGACTAACTGGAAAGTTGGGTAACATAGGCGCGGTGTATGACAACCTACTGGTGCGATAACTCCGAAGTAAAGACCCACTACCTCGACGCATTTAGCGTCTTGTTTCCTGCTTGGGAGCAGGCTTGGGCGGCAGTGGTGCATGCCCACCTAAATGATGTGGAAGACTTGGCGCTGCGTAAACGCATGCTAGATTTTATTGCCCAAGAAACCGCTCACGGCAAAGCCCACGCCGCACACAACCGGCGTATAGGGCAGACCTCCGCTGAAGCTGCGGAGCATGAAAAAATTCAGCTAGTCTTGAAGCGCCCAAAGATGAAAATTTGGTTGGCGGCCATGGTGTCAATTGAGCACATCGCTTCCTGCCTGTCACGAGACTATTTGGCCCGCTATGGAAATAGGACAGGTAGGGAGTACGCGTTGTTCCGGTGGCACTCCATAGAAGAGCTGGAGCACAAAAGCCTCGCTATAGACCTCTGGGATGCGCTGGGCTACCCCCGTTCGGACCTTCGGGCGCACGCCGTTAAAAATTTAAGGTATGTTTTGCGCTTTGTGTATGAGTACATGTCTGATAAACTGCAGGGGGCAGGGGGCGCACGAAGGGTTGCGGGGGGCTTATATTGCGGATGGCATGGACTAACAGTAATCGCAAAGTCATTCTATGCAGTCACCCGAAGCGGGTTTCACCCCACCAACACCGATGACACCAAACTTCTAGCAAGGTTCGCATGAAACTCCAAAAATATACTGCTGACAAGGACAATCCGGCGGTAAAAGGCAGCCTGACTGCCGAGGAAATTGTGCGCACTTTTTGGGAAAATAATTATAAGAACACAAAGGTATCTCTAAATGCGTTGAAGCGCATGGTAAAGGCCCATGTAGATGAGGGGGGGGATGTATTTCGCCTGCGCAACACAATTATCCTAGTAACCCCCAACGACGACTACGAAGACGTTGAGTTCCACACGATTACGGCGGATCCTCAAGAGGTATATCAAGTTACGATGCTTATGTTTTTCCTAGGGCTGAATAAAGCTAAGGGCACCCAAACTGCCTTTACGTACTTAGAGGACAAGCGAGCATACAGGCTTGCTAGCAAAATTATGGGGAAAGAGTACGTAGAAATTGAAAAACCCGACGATGCAGACCAAGGTAAGTACGTACTAACTCTAGATCTTGACGGCTTTGCATCAAATTTGCAGCGCCAAGCAGCAAACCAAGGGGCGCAATAATGGGGAAGGTAAGAAAAGAAACCGGCATTGACTTAAACCCTATAAACTTAATTGAAGACATTGTAGACTTTGTAGTCGATGAAATTATTGACCCAGTAGTAAACGTGGTTGGCGACGTTATTGACGCAGCGCTAGACGACCCTATAAAAACCATAGCAATGATTGCCGCGTATGTAACCCCCGGCATGCAATGGGCAATCCCGCTTATTGAGGGTGCGGCGGTTCTTGCAGATGGTGGGGATTTAAGTGATATTCTTGAAGCTACTGCTAAAGCATACGTAGTCCAACAAGTAGGTTCTAAGGTAGGTAGTTCGGTAAGCAACTCGGTATACGGCGCACAAGCGGGGGTGCAAGCGGGTGTACAAACCGCCAATGAGGTTATTGCTGCCGAGGTTATTGGCCGCGCTGCTGGTTCTGCCGCTGTTGCTGTTGTAACTAACCAAGACCCGCTAAAGGCGTTTGTCGCCGGGGGTGTATCTGCTGGCGTGCCCGCTTTACTTGGTAAAGTTGACGGGTTTACTAGCCTACCCGAATCAGCGCAAAAAGCTATTTCAACTGCGGTCACTGCCAAGGCATTAGGCCGAGACATAGACGCAACGGCAATCGTAAGCATGATTGCTGCTACTGAAGTCACAACCAGAGTGCTAAAAGCCTACGACCCAGACAATACCAAGTTAACTTCCGCCGAACGTGCACTAGCAGCCGACATGCTGATAGCCACTACCTCAACCGCTCTGCAAGGGGGTAACGTCAGCGCGGCTATCCAAGCACAGCTAATAAAAGTGGGTACCAAGCAACTCGGGAGTATGAGTGCGTCTGACTTTAAAAACGCGTTAGCAAAGATTCGGGGCACGTACGAGAGCGCAGACCAAAATGGGATGCTCATCACCAAAAATGAGGCGGATCAACAAGCCATCATTGATAAGTACAACGCCGAAAAAGCTAAACTTACAGAAAAAATTACTGAGCAAGGCCGCCTAAGACAAATCGCGGAAGGCAAAGTTGAGATTGCAAAAAAAGATACGACTAATAAAGCCAACGTAGATGCGGCTAACGCCGCTACAAAAGAGTCCAACGACTACGCAAAAATTGTTTCCGACGCGTACACCAAGGCTAAACCGATCCTAGACGGCTATTCGGACGACCTTAGCGCCCTGCAAATAACGCATGCTGAGATGACTGATGACTTTGAAGGTTTGATTGAGTCTCTGGCGACGTCTACTAGTCCAGTGCAGGACAAGCTTGACGACATTTACTTCAACACAAACGAAGCGTTTGTCGCGGTGCTCGACCCAAACTTTAACGCCGCCGCGTACAAGAAGATCAACAATCTCGGGGATGACGTTGACCCTTACGAGCACTGGCTAGACAAAGGCCAACTAGACGGGCTCGTTACAAACGAAAAAGATCAGACCATTGTTGAAGCACGGGCTAAATATAAAGAGGCTACGGGCCAAGACCTACCTAACCATATAGTTGAACGTGCACGCTTTTCAGACATAGATAACCGCGATGCAATCGTTGAAAACTTTGTCAATACAACCATAGCAGACAACGTAGCGGTAGAGGCTACAATCACCGCTGCGAGACAGCAAGTACTTGATGCGTATGAAAAAGCTGGGTATACAGCGGCTGAAACTGACGCAAAAATAGGTTCCGGCGAAGTATCCAAACAGGTAGACCAAATAGTTGCCGAACAGAAACAATCCGTGGATAACCTACGTGACTACGCTTCGGCGGTTGCGCAAGAAAAAGGCGTGGACAGTCCTGAGGCTAAGGCCGCAGCTAAAAACGCATTAGACGCTATGGCCGATATTGGGGGCTACGGCGTAACAAAAGACGGTGGTGGGTATTCAAGTTACTCCGACATTGATCCAATTACCGGTCAATTCCGTGTGAATATACGCGGTACTTCTACAAGCACGCCACAAGAACCACCATACAGCGCTTTGCTGGCAATCGGTAAGTCTGCTAACCCCCCAACGGAAGGTGGACAAGCGTATTTCGGTGACGGTACGGGGGTATCTTCAGGCCTGTTTGGTGGCTTCTCCCCCATTGCGTTTGACGACGGATCTGGAAACTCTGGGATGCTATACAGAGGGGATAGCGGCTTCTCGTTAATTATGTACTCCGACGGCAAATCGGTGGTGGTAAGAGACACGGTGTTAACAGACTCAGAGACTGACTTACTAAAAAACGCTGTTCCTATAGACCTAGACGCCGTGAAAAAAATACTGGAGGACGTGCCGGTAGTAAAAGAGAAGACGCCGGAAGAGAAAAAAGCAATTGAAGATAAACTCAATGAGCCGCCACCGCCCACCATTGCAGATGCTAAAGAAACAATTGCAAAGACTGCATCCACGGCGGTTGCTGCTGGGTATCAGACCCCACAAAAAGTAATTGAAGCCCTCAAAGCCGCCGGATACGATGCCACGCCAGAAGAAGCCGCTAAGCTAGCTGGCGAGAAGTCTGCGGATCAATTGGTCAAGGAAGCTAAAGAATATGCAGACCCACGTATGGTGGATGAAGAGGAAGCAAAAGCTGCCTATGACGCGTTAGGTATAAAGAAGCCCACTGCTGCAGACGTGGAAAAGCTGATGGGCCAGTACGAGGAAACCGGGCTAACGGACAAAGCTAAGGCTAACCTCGATAACGCCCGGTACAACTCGATCATTGCACAACTCGATGATTTAACAGTAGGCGCCAGTCAAGAAACCCTCGACGCTATTGCGTTAGTCAAATCCGACCTTGCAAAACAGGTGACTGACCTTGGGTTTAAGATTGACAAGACCGCGGGGGATCTTACCGGCGCCGTTGACACAGCTAAGACTGAGCTAAGAGGTCAGATTACTGACGTACAGACAACCCTCATGCAGAAGATTGCCGCCAATGAGGCGGCTGGCATGTCCCGGGATGCGGCCACAAGCAAGGCCGTTACTGACCTTGCGACCAGTCTAGGTACCACTCGGGCGGATGTCCTCTCTAAGATTGGTGCGACTGAGGCGACCCTAAACACCCGTGTCGATACTCTTGAGACTGAGTTAAGCGGTCAGATTACTGACCTGTCAACTGACGTTCAGGCTAAGTACGATGCACTGGACAATAGGCAGAAGGCGTTTGCCGACCAGCTAACTAACCAAGGTGTAGACCTAAATACGGCTATTGACACAGCTAAGACTGAGCTTAGGGACGAGATTGCAGGGGTGTCAACTGACGTTCGGGCTGTTGCTGATCTGGTGGGTAAGCCAGCTTCAGAAGTTACGCAGGGGGATATTGACTACGTTAAACAGTTTTTGAGTGGTGGAGGTAACGGTCAGGCGGATTTAACATACGACTACAACGGAGACGGGGTAGTAGACATTAACGACCAAACCGCACTAGAAGGTATTGTCGGTAGTACCGGGGACGGCCCTGCGTTCTCTCCAGCGACTAATTCAAAGTGGGCCGCTACAGGTGTTTACAGTACGCTAGAAGCAAATGACGCCGCTGCGCAAAAGGCAATTGCTGGCGAAGCCGAAAGAACCCGACAAGCAAACGCCAACCTAGCCGCCGCCAACAGAAACGCTGCCACTCGGCAGGCCCAAAGAACTCAACGCATGGGCAATATAAATACCATGATGGGGATGTTAGGGCAGGCAAACGACATTGGTGGACAACAAGTTACCGTAAAACCGTCGGATCCAGCTAAAATTGGGTATATGTACGATTTTGAAAGTATTTTTGCTAACCCAACACAAGAAAAGATGTTTGCAAGTCCATACGGCAGTTACGCCCAAGGCGGTATGGTAGAAGACGACATAAACGCTGAACTAATTAAGATGCTAAGGAGCTAGCCATGGCAGGTTATTACGACCCCTACACCGAAGAGTGGATTGAGACTGCAGATCAAACCACGGTCGATTTTTACGACGACTACGACTACGGCAACGCGGTAGATTACGGTTACGACGATTACTCGTGGATGTACGAAGGTGATGATGACTTTGCTACTGGCAGTATCTACAGCGATGATGGCACTTTAAATTCTGGGGCGTCTGCTGTTTTTGGTGACGCTGACCCATCTTTTTGGGATACGCTTGGTAACGTAGCTAAAACGTACGGGGGGAAAATCTTTGACTCCGCCAAAAAGCTAGTAACAAAAACGGTTGACGGAAAAGAAGTAACTGACTGGGGCAAAATTGCCAGTGTTGCTGGTGGTCTGTACGGTGCATACTCCGCGAGTCAACCTAAGCCACCTACCGGGTATCAAGGCAAAATTCCCGACTACACTGCGGTGCGCCAGCAGGTAGAAAACACCTACGACCCCAATCGCCGCCCCGGAAGTAGCGGGCAGCGGTATTTTACTGACACTAAATATGCGGGTGCTGACGGTGTGCAAGGGGCTAAGGATCAAGCGGCAACCGAAGCGACGGGTCTAGCTGCACTAAACGCAGCCAACCCAGCAAAGCAAGAACGCCCCCAAAGTCCAACCGAAACAGCTATTGCGCAGGCAGAAAAAGCCGCTGATGTGGAAACAAAACGGGACGCCTCAAAGGTTATTGGGGACATGCCTGTGCCTGAGTACGCCGCAGGGGGCATCGCCGAATTGGCTAAGGGTGGTAAACCACGATATTTAGCTGGTCAAACCGATGGTATGGCTGATAAAATAAAAGCAAATATTGACGGGAACCAAGAGGCTAGATTAAGTCATGGTGAGTTTGTTATTCCTGCGGATGTGGTAGGCCACTTAGGTAACGGTAACTCCGAAGCCGGGGCAGACCGGCTCTATGCAATGATGGACCGAATCCGTAAAGCCCGAACCGGTACAAAGAAACAGGGCAAACAAATCAACCCCGACAAATACTTAGCCGCGTGAGGTAATACATATGGCAGCAGATCCTACAGCAACAACTACTCCGGGCGTAACGACTACTCCTGATCCAACCGTTGGGCAGCAAACGGGTACCGAATCAAACTTGTCTAACTGGGCAGGAAGTTACGTTACAGATATGTTGGGTAAGGGTCAGGCCCTATCTAACCAAGCCTACCAAGGCTACGGTGGCCCGTTGACCGCAGGTTCGTCTAACCTACAAAATCAAGCGTTTCAGGGTTTAGCGGGTTTAACTATTCCTACTGACCAGATGCAGGCGTTTACTCCACAACAGTTCTCCGCCGCTGACGCTCAACGTTTGATGAACCCGTACTTGCAGTCGGCCCTTGACCCGCAGATTGCCGAGGCGCGCCGCCAGTCAGAGATTCAAAACCTACAAAATAATACCGCGGCTACTAGGGCCGGTGCATTTGGCGGGGGACGGCAAGCGTTAATGGAGTCAGAAAACCAACGTAACTTGTTACAGAACTTGTCTGGCATTACCGGCGCAGGTTACAAGCAAGCCTACGATCAAGCGCTAGGTCAGTTTAATAACGAGCAAAATCTACAGCGCGGCGCCACCGCTGACGCTCAAAACTACGGCATGGGGGCTTTACAAAGACAGGCCGAAATGGGTAACGCCCAGCGTGCTATCGAGCAAGAAGGCATTGCCGCTGACCGCGCACAGTTTGAAGAAGAGCGCGACTACCCCTACAAACAAGTGCAGTACCAGCAGTCGTTGCTTCAGGGTTTACCCTTACAAGCGCAGTCATATACGTACTCACAGCCGAGCGCGTTGTCTGAGTTTATGCAGGGTGGCGGGGGAATAACTGAACTATACGATATGTTGTTTGGTGGTAGCGGCGCTGCTGCGTCTACAGGCACTACGGGAACGGGTTCAGCCGGAGTTACTACCAACACCCCCGCGCAAAACTTAGCTGACGGCACTACTCCAGTTTAAGGACAAAACATGATGAATCAAGGTATTGACCAAGGTGTAGCCCAACGCGTTGATGCGTATCGTGGCAACCCACAAGCCCTACAGCAAAAATATGCGGTTAGTCAAGAACTGGTTGATTTGCTAGCGCTTCAGAAAATTAAATCTGAAAAAGAAGCCGCCGCCCGCCAGATGCAGATGCAAATGGCTCAGCAGCAAGCTGCCAATGGTGAACCACCTACCGTCGCTGAACAGCGTGAAAAAGAAGTCATGGATATGACTAAAGAAGAGATGGTACAGCAGCAGTCCGGCATCATGCAGCAAAAGCAGCAACAACAGCAAGAAGGCATGCAGAAACTAGCGCAAGGCATCGCTAGCGCCCCCGGCGCGCAAATGGCCGCTCAGCCTCAAATGATGGCCGCTGGTGGTATTGTTGCGTTTGCTGAGGGTGGCGACACATCTCCCTTCGGGCGCGCTGTGGATAATTTTAAGGGCAGCCAACTTGGTAAGGGCCTAAAAGGTGCTGGGCTAATGCCTGACATAGAGGATGATGCCAAAGCGCGTGCGCTACGTAAAGCACTCGTGAAAAAGTATGGTACCTCAGCAGGTGTCGCAGGTGCGTTTAAAGCGCAGTCCGACGAAGAGCGTCAAAAAGCTACTGAAATTTTAAATAATTTAGATAGTATGTCTATCGAAGAGATGGAACAAGCGCTATCCGGGGCTGCCTCCACACCTACACCCCAACCCTCTGCAGGTGTGGATAATCGCGCCTTACTGAACCAAGCTGACGCTGCACTACGCTCCGCCCCTGCCGCCACTGCCGCCCCTGCCGCCCTCGCTGCTCCCGAACCAGAAACAGTAGTTCCAGCCCCGGCCCCGGTGGCTGAGCCGCCGCCCGCTTTATTACGTCCTTCTAGTGCCGCACCTCAACAAGCTCTGCCGAACGTTGGATTACCGAGCCTACCGCAGGGGGGCCAGTTTGATAAAGACGTACGAGCGGGCGTGCAGGGGTTGATGGACAAAGACCCCAATGCAATGGAAAAAGCAACTCGTAAAGAGGGGTTAGAGTTTTTGGGTATGCCGCAAGCCGAACGCGACGCGCGGGCTAAACAGCGGGCAGGTATTGAAGCCTTAGACGCGCAACAGCTTGATCCAGAGCAAATCCGCAAACAAAAACTACAAAACTTTATGCTCGGTGCCGGTGGGCAGGGTAGTTTTGGTCGTGCATTAGGCGCTGGTGGCCGTTCGGCTGTTAACTTTGAGCGTAACCGGGACGACGAACAACGCCGCCGCCTGCTCGAGCGTAACAAAATGCTACGTGATGAGTTTGATATTGACGCGGGCGTACGTAAAGACGCATACGCTTCTGGGGAAAAACGGTTCGGAGAAGGCGCAGCCGATGTGCGTCAGGGTATTAGCTCGGGCGCGTCGATGAGTAGCGCGGATCAGCAGGCCGCCGCTTCTATGCGTAACACGGACGTAAGCGCCGCCGCTTCTATACGTAACTCAAACCAGCAAATGGAAACGGCGGGCCTTGATCGTGGTTCTCGTGAGCGTATTGCTGAAATGCAGGCGCAAGTGCAGCAAGAAACTTCAGCGGCGTTACGTGCGAGTGCGACAGAGCAAGAACGGAACAGGGCATACGGTAACGCCGAAACTCGCCGTATTAGGGCGGAGAAAGAAGCCGGTGCAAGGTTCGATAAACAAATAGCAAACATTCAAGGGCTAGCAGCAATGGGGCAAAAGTTAAACCCTACGCAGGAAACAATGCTAGATCAATTAATTGCGGATAGGGAAAAAGCAGTTCGCGCGGCTGTGGGGCCGATTGATGCGGAGATGGACAGATTAGCAAGCGTAGGCGCAGGTGGTGGTGGTGATGGGCTAAAAGTGGTCGGGAAACGCGACAAATAATAGGAATTAGGCATGCCAATTTACTCAATTGCGGGGCCAAATGGCGCTATATATGATATAGAGGGGCCCGAAGGGGTATCCGATGCGGATCTATTTGCCGCCGTTCGTAAGCAAATGCGGGAAGAACGCTACGCTGAAGAAGATAAAGTCATGGCTGAAAGGCGCGCTACACGCCAACAAACGCCTGAAGAAGAAACTACAGTTGGCGGTAACGTATTAGAGGCCGCTAAAGGTGTTATCCCCGGTGCAGTTGGTTTGCTTGAAACAGCCGGAACTGGTATCGCGTCAATGTTTGGCGAAGATACTGAACAGGCCGCACGCGAATCAATTAAAAATATTGCGGGTATAGTTAAGAAGCCGTTTGAAGCCGCCCCCGGCTACGAAGATTCTGTGGGCCGCAACATTGGTCAGGGTCTAGGCTCCCTACTTGCTGTTGCGCCATTGGCGTTTATGGGGCCAGCCGGGGTTGCTGGTGGTATTGGAGTCGGTTTAGCCGCCGGTGCAGGTGAGGCACGAGAAGCTGCCGAAGCCAAAGGCGCTACTGCTGAAGAGCGCGGTACTGCCACAGGGCTAGGCACTATACCCGGCGCGTTTGACACCATCATAGACATGACAATAGCCGCGTTCCCCGGCGGCAGGGCAATCGGATTTATTAAACGTGCGTTAGTATCCGGCGGTGTTGAGGGCGCAACCGAAGCTGCGCAGCAGGTAGCTCAAAACGCTATTGCCAAGGGTGTATACGACCCATCTCAAGAACTTATTGAAGGCTCTGGTGAGCAAGGCGCGTACGGTGCGGGCGTCGGTACTATTGCTAGCTTGTTATTGGATATGGCTATTCCCGGGCGCCGTCGCGGGCCAAGCGGGGCTAATGAGAAACCCCTCACGCCAGAAGCGCAAGGGGGCGAAGCGCCACGGTTAGGTGCGGAGGGTGTGTTTACTCCGGTATCTTTGCCAGACGGCTCAGTAGCTATGACGCGTGAAGACTTGGCTACCTACGAGCAATCCAAGTTTGACCAACAGTACGCCCCGCAAGACACTACTCCCAGCATTGCTAGAGAAACCGAGTCCGGTGCGCAAGGTGAGTTGTTTCAAACAGACAAAGATACCGCTCTGCTGAAGATGGCGGGTATCCAAGGACCACAACCTCAAACCGCCGACGACTTTGAGTTGGCAATGCAGGAAGCTCCACGCGGGGAACAGCAAGAGCTAGACCTACAAGCGCCAGTAGAACGTGACACCCAGACCATGGATATGGTTACCGATCTTGAGGAGACTCAACAGATCGAAGACATGGTGGCGCAAGACGAGGCCGCAGCTAAAGTTAAGCGAGAAGAAATTGACACTAGAAAAGCGCGTTTAAAGTTTGAGTCTGACCTCGCCGAAACCGATGCACGGGTAAAGAACGCACAAGAGAAAGGCACGGAAGAGAAACGCCTTGCACTGCTGTTACCCCTCATCGAAGCACCAGACATAAACATCCCCAAGCTGTTTGCAAAAGAACTCAAGCGTAACGGTCTGATCCCCGAAGGCACGGAAGCACTCCTGTCCGCCCGTGAGAAAAAGCTCATCCAGCGAGCCTACGATTTGCGTTTGGCAGAGGCGGAGGCGGAGGTAGAGACTACTCCGACAGACACAGAGGCTAATAACGCTGAGCTGGAATCGGCTATCCCCGAGAAAGGCGCACGCTCCGAGCCCGTTCAAATGGGTCTGCCCGGCACGGCTAAACCAAAAGGGATGCAGCAGCCAGAGGCGTTCTCTGAAGAAGAGATTGCCGCGCAGGAAGAGAAGCCGTTTGATACGGTGCTTACCCCAGAAGTTCTGGACAAGACTGGCCTACCCAAGCAGTCGGGCTTCTACAAGCAGTTACTTAACATGGACATGGCTGATCCAACTCAACAGCCAGTAGTAGCTAACATCTTTGGGCGTGTACGGGAAAACCCTAATGTCAAACCAGCTACAAAAGAAGCCGTTGAAACTTTAGCTATGCAAGCATTTGGCGGTCTGTCTAAGCAGGGTGAGATGTTCGGACCACGTGGCGCGGTGCTAAGCGGTAAACCTGCTAAGAAGGAGACCCCTAGTGCAAACAAACCCGCTGACACAGGACGAGCTGGAGCTGGCGCTAGTGTGGGCAAAGCAACGGCTGTCAAGGGAGAGCTTGCTCGACCGAACACCGCAACGACTACCGCTACCAAACAACCTAAAGCACCTGACGCCGATGGACTGGGAGTTGATGGAAAACCTGTTAGTGACGTTGGAGCACGAAAAAGCGACAAGTCCACTGCAGTAGCCCAAGAACTAGCGGCTAAAAAGAAGGCCGATGCGGAAAAAGCCGCCCAAGAACTAGCGGCTAAAAAGAAGGCCGATGCGGAAAAAGCTGTCAAAGAACTAGCGGCTAAAAAGAAGGCCGATGCGGAAAAAGCTGTCAAAGAGACTAGAAATGGTAAAGGTTTACCCTCCGGCGATAACGCTTATGTGATGGCTAAAGAACAAGGTGAAGGCGATCACGCTATTCGCACGTTAGCTGCCGATGCGTACCTTAACACTGCCGAAGATTACAGCGTGAAAAAGGTCGAGGATATGCTTCGTGACCTAAACGACGGCAAAGACCTCAACCTCAAGTTTGGTAAAGACAACGCAAACGGCCCCGGCACAGGTGGTAAATACGGTAAAGCGTTCTACGGCTCGTTGGATA
>Ga0208770_1001150_pt1 | contig 13782 bp, 16 predicted proteins | sample AntAceMetag02UK9_FD_184771 | JGI IMG/M metagenome (GOLD analysis project Ga0208770, IMG submission 184771) | Saline lake microbial communities from Ace Lake, Antarctica - Antarctic Ace Lake Metagenome 02UK9 (SPAdes) (version 2) | ecosystem: Environmental > Aquatic > Non-marine Saline and...
AATTGCAAAAAATTAAAAAAGGAACAAAAGAATTTACTAGGGCTTATGAAGATGAAAAATCAAGAATGAGCATTCAAAGGTTTAAGGGATTAGGAGAAATGAACCCAGAAGAGCTATGGAATACTACATTAGATCCTGAAACAAGAAATTTATTACAAGTACAATACTCAAATGATATAAAAAAAGATCAAGATTTAATTCACACACTAATGGGCAATGATGTTGCATTAAGAAAAGATTTTATCGTTTCAAATGCAATTAACGTTCAAAATCTAGATATCTAATAATGAAGTTTTTCGAAACTTCAAAATATTTTTCATTAAAAAAATCGACTTACATCAACTTAAAGTGGATTGCTATTATTGGTCAACTTGTAACAATTAATCTTATTTACTTTGTTTTTAATTTTAAATTTAATTTAATTTTAGAAAATTCAATAATTTTAATTGGAGTGCTAAGTAATATTTATTTAATTTATATTAATAAGAACACTCAGCTATTAGATAAAACTGCATTTCTTTTTTTATTTATTGATATTGTGCAACTTAGTTGTTTGATTTATTTAACAGGCGGAATTATAAATCCTTTTTCAATATTTTTGATTATTCCAGCTATATTTTCATCATCTAATTTAGGTTTTAGAAGTAATTTATTGTTAGTCAGCTTCACAGTTTTAATGATTATTTTTCTTACCTTTTTTAATCAACCTTTACCCTATCCAGTTAATGAACATTTTCATGTAGGCAGTTATTATTATTACTCAATTCCAATAGCATTAATTATTGCTTTAATTTTTTTAAATTATTTTGCCCTAACTTTTGGATCAGAATCTAGAATAAGGAAAGAGGCGTTAAATAAAATGGAAGAAATTATGTTGAAAGAACATGAATTATTGTCATTAGGTGGACAAGCTGCTGCTGCTGCACATTCATTAGGTACACCGTTTTCAACAATGAAGATTATCTCCACTGATTTACTAGAGCAATTTAAAGATAATGAAGATGTTAAAAAAGATATTGAGCTATTATCCAGTCAATTAGAGAGATGTAGTGAGATTTTAAAAAAATTAACATTAAACCCAGTTATTGAAGATGATTTTATTGATGGTGACTTAACAATAGCAGACTATGTGAGTGAAATAGTCAAATCATTCCAACAAACAAGCAAGAAAGAATTTATTGTTAATTATGATCAAAATTCAAATCCACTAAATATAACTAAATCAATAGAAATTGTTTATGGTCTAAGAAATTTTATTGGTAATGCAAATAAGTTTTCTGCAAATAAAATTTTTATTAATATAAAAAGTGATAGTGATTTAACTGAAGTTATGATTGAGGATGATGGAGAGGGATATCCAAAAGATATTTTGAGTAAAATTGGTGAGCCTTATATAAAATCTGTTAAGTCTTCAATAAAATCAAAATCTGGATTAGGTCTTGGAATTTTTATAGGCAAAACTCTACTTGAAAAGAATTATGCAAATATTTTATGTAGAAATTCCCAAACAAGAAGTGGAGCTGAAGTCAGTATTAAATGGAAAAGTGAAGACCTGTTAAAACTTTAGTGTAGTTTCTTTTTATTTTCAAATAAGCTACTCAATTGTGAAACCATCACATCTCCAAGTTCATGCACATCTGTTATCTTAATAGCCTTATCATAATATCGAGAAACATCATGTCCAATACCGATGGCTAAAATTTCAACATCACTCTTAGTTTCTATAAATTTAACCATCTTCTTTAAATGTTTTTCTAAAAAATCTCCCGAATTAACCGATAGTGTTGAGTCGTCAACTGGGGCACCATCTGAAATGACCATGAGTATTTTTCTTTCTTCTTTTCTTTTTTTAATTCTGCTATAGGCCCACGAAATAGCTTCCCCATCAATATTTTCTTTTAATAAGCCTTCTTTAAGCATTAAACCTATATTGTTTTTAGCCTGTCTCCACTGCGTGTCGGCGCCTTTATAAATTATATGTCTTAAATCATTTAATCTTCCAGGATTTTTTGGCTTATCATTTTTAGTCCAAGCTTCTCTGCTCTTACCACCTTTCCAATTTTTTGTGGTAAAGCCTAAAACCTCTACTTTTACTGAGCATCTTTCTAAAGTTCTAGATAATATATCTGCACAAAGTGCTGCAATTGTTATTGGCCGACCTCTCATGGAACCAGAATTGTCTATTAACAGGGTTACGATTGTGTCTTTAAAATCAAGATCTTTTTCTTTCATAAAAGATAAAGAGTTATAAGGATCCATAATTATTCTAGTTAATTTTGAGCTATCTAATAAACCTTCTTCTAAATCAAATTCCCACGCTCTATTTTGTTTTGCAAGCAGTTGTCTTTGTAGTTTATTAGCAAGCTTGGTTATAAGATCTTGAAACCCTACAAGTTGTTGGTCCAAATTTTTTCTTAACTTTTGAGTTTCTTTTATATCTTCTAATACTTCAGCTTTTGCAATTTCATCAAATTCTGTGGTGAATACCTTATAATCTTGATCATTATTATTTATATTTGTTTTTTGTAAAACATTTTCCGTACTCTCTTTTAAAGAATCCGAATCTTCTAGTTGGTCTTCCATTTGCTGATCGCTAAGATCAAAACCAGCATCTAAACTAGTCTGACTATCATCTTGTTTGCTTTCTTCCTCTTTGTCATCAGACTGACCATCATTATCGTTCTCAGATTTATTGTCTTGCTCATTTTCTTGTTCATCATTTTCTTTATTATTCTCTTCATTATTTGAAGCAAATACATCCATACCCTCTAAAATTTCTGAAAATTTCAAACTATAATTATTTTGGTCCTCCAAATTTTTACTTAAAAAATCAAAATGTTTATCAATTGACTCGTCAAATTCTTTTTTCCAAAAACCTAACATTTTTTCAGACATATCGTTGAGCTTTAATTTAAAGAATTTATTTAGCATATATAGTTCAAAAGCTTCAGTCACAGGAACGTCTTCTTTATTTTTTAATTGCTCTTTATGATTGGAGAGTATTTTTTGACTATAGCTTTCACTTAAATTTTTCCCAACTCCTTTGAGCATTTTGCCACCAAGAAGTTCATACCTAATTTTTTCAGCAATATTATATAAAGATTTACAAGAAGGATTATTAGGTAGGTTTTTGTTAAATATTTCTTTATTAGAAAATTTTTTCTTTAAGGCACCCGAATCAGTTTCTGCTCTTAGTCTAACAAAATCATTTTTATTTGATAAATTGGTTATTTCAAAAAAATCAGTTTTCTTATTACTTAAATTTTTGTCTAATTTTTTAATATCCAATTTGTAATCTTCAGAAATTACTTTAGCAGTAGAAATTAAAGCTTGTTTAAATTGCTCTTTAAAATTATTTTCTTTTGAGCTCATTTAGATCTGAATATTAACCATCGACTCTGGCAATTCTTCACCAAAACATCTTTGATAATATTCAGCTATTGTATTTTTCTCTATATCGTCACACTTATTTAAAAAGGTAACCCTAAAAGCATAACCTGTGTCTTTGAAAATTTCAGCATTTTCAGCCCAATGAAGTACCGTTCTTGGGCTCATCACCGTTGATATATCTCCTGCTATAAAGCCTTTTCTAGTCAAAGACGCAACTTTAATCATGTTAGATACTTTTTCTTTGCCTTTTGGATTATTTAAATTTTTATTCTTGGCAAGAACGATTTCCATTTCTCTATCGAGACTAAGATAGTTTAGAGATGTAACAATATTCCATCTATCCATTTGTCCTTGATTTATTTGTTGAGTGCCATGATACAATCCGGTTGTATCTCCCAAACCAACTGTATTTGAAGTCGCAAATAATCTAAAAAATTTATTTTGCTTTATAACTTTATTTTTATCTAAAAGAGTAAAATTTCCTTCAGCCTCTAAAACCCTTTGAATAACAAACATCACATCTGGTCTTCCCGCGTCATACTCATCAAAAACAAGTGCAACAGGGTTTTGAATAGACCAAGGTAAAATACCTTCCTTAAACTCAGTAATTTGTTTGCCATCTTTTACAACGATTGCATCTTTTCCAATAAGGTCAATCCTGCTTACATGACTATCTAAGTTAACTCTAATACAAGGCCAGTTTAATCTAGCTGCAATTTGCTCAATATGGGTAGACTTTCCTGTACCATGATAACCCTGAACTAAGACACGCTTATTAAACGCAAAGCCTGATATGATAGCAAGAGTAGTGTCTCTATCAAATTTATAATTTTTATCTATTTCAGGAACGTATTCGCTTCTTTTAGAGAAGGCATCAACTTCCATATCTGAATCAATTCCAAAACTTTGCTTTAAAGACATTTTAATGTCTGGCTGTATATTTAAATTAGGTGTCAATTTTTTCCTTATAAGTATTTTTTAGCTGAGTATAGGCCAAAGTAATTAATTTAAGTTTTTCTTCGTATTCTTTATTTCCCAAATTAATATCAGGGTGAAATTTTTTGACAAGAGTTTTGAACTTATCTTGTATTTGCTCCCATTTTTGGCCAACTGAAACACCCAAAATACTAAAAGCTTTAATATCATTAGCATCAAATTTGAACCGATTCATATGATTATATTCACCTCTGAGTTTGGTCTTATCAAACTCATCTTTTAAAGTATTGTTCCATAGAACTTTAAAAAAATTATCTGAAGAGCTAAAGCTTTGAGTAGGTTTGTGCCAAGTCATATCTGACTTTAAAAAATCAAATACTTGCTCATCATCCATTCCCTTAAAATAATTCCAATTTTTATTAAATTCCTTAACATGAGTTAAGCAAAGTAGCCTGTAGCGTTTGCTATTATCTTTCTCAATTGGTGCCTTATATTCACCAGTATCAAAGCAATTATTCCAATCACAAATATTTTTCATGCTATATAGTAATAAATTAATATTTATGAATATAAACGAATTAATTAAAATTGTTAAAAGTAAAATTGAAGCAGAAATTGTTATACAGGATATTAAAATTGAAGATAAAAGTTTTTTACATAAAAATCACAAAGGAAATCAAGAAGGAATGTTTCATCTAAAATTAATTATTAAATCTGAAGAGCTGAAAAAATTAAATAAAATAGAATCAACGAAGAAAATCTATAATATTTTAGATAATGAGTTGAAAGAGTACATACATTCTATTCAAATACTACTTAGTTAATTCTTTTTTCAAAAAGAGATTAATAGTTTTTTCATTAAATTGCATTCTATGAATTGGAGAACCTATTCTTTTAAGCAAAACCAGACTAATTTTTTTTGTATTATTTTTTTTATCTTTCTTCATAAAAGATAAAATTGTATTTAAATTCTTTATTGAGAAGAATTTATTAATATCTCTTGGAAGACTTAGATTGTTTAAGTGATCATTAATTAATTCAAATTCTCTTTTATTCATAATTTTATTTAATAAACTAAATTTTACAGCAGTTTTAATACCAAGGATAACTGCTTCACCGTGATTTAATCTTGCTGAATAACGTAGTGTTGCCTCAAAAGCATGGGCAAAGGTATGTCCAAAATTTAGTATTTTTCTTATACCCAATTCTTTTTCGTCAGCCTCAACTACTTTTTTTTTAATCAAGCAGCTTTGCTGTATAGCTTTCTGTATAAAAGGACTTTTTAATTCTAAAATTTTTTCCCCATACTTATTTAAAAAATAAAAAAACTTTCTATCATCAATAAGGGAGTGTTTTAAAATTTCACCATATCCACACACAACTTCTCTTTTTGATAAAGAGTTTAAAAAATTAATATCTGATATAACAAGACTAGGTTGGTAAAATGAGCCAATTAAGTTCTTACCATATTTGGTGTTTACACCAGTTTTTCCTCCGATAGATGAGTCAACCTGAGAAAGCAGTGTTGTTGGTATATTAACAAACCTCAGGCCTCGCTTATACATACTTGCTGCAAAACCTGATACATCACCAGTAATACCCCCACCAATAGAAATTAAACAGTCATTTCTATTAAAATTTTTTTTTAAAAGAATTGATATGATTTCATTGACACTTTTTTGATTCTTATTTTTTTCACTTGCATAAAAATAATGAATTGTAGCTGATCCTTTTGGTAAAGATTTTAAAGTATCTCTTACTAAATTTTTTGGAACATTTTTATCAACTACAAGGAGACATTGATTAAAGCTAATAGAACTTTCTTTCAAAAATTTATTTATTTTGTTTAAGATATTGTTTCCAATAATAATTGAATATTTTTGACTCTTAGTACTAACTTTTAATTTAATTAAACTCATATGTTTTTATTATTGTTTTAACTATTTCACTTTTTGTTAGTTTATTACAGTTTATTTTAAAATCAGCCTTTGAATATATTTTTTTTCTTTTTTTAATAATAACCTTAATTTCTTGCTCAGTCGATTTTGAGGCTAAGGGCCTTTTTTTATTACCTTTAATTCTTTTAATTAAAACTAAATCATCCCAATTAAGCCAAAATGAAAAATGATTTATTAAAATATCTTTTCTGATCTTGTCATTAATAAAACCACCTCCACCCAAGGAAACAACAACATTTTTTTGTTTTAAAGATTTAATTGTTATCTTCTCCTCTAAATTTCTAAAGTAGTCCTCTCCATTTACTTCAAATATTTCTGAGACAGTCATTCCAGCGTGCTCTTCTATTAAATCATCTATATCAATGAACGGAATGTTTAATTTTTTTGAAACCATAGCCCCAATAGAGGATTTGCCTGACCCCATCATGCCTAAAAAAACGAGGTTTTTATTTGAATTCATAAGCTTTCTTTATTGAAAAAACACAAATATGTCTTAATTTGAAATTATTAAAGAATATATGCAATTTTCTAAAAACACAAGCAGTGGTAGTAGCAAAAGTCTATTAATCAAAATAGTATCAGTATTAATTATTTTTATTGGAGCCATCGTGCTACTTGAGAAAATTGAATTTCCATCTCCAAATAAAGATATTGAAAAAATTATCCCCAATGAAAAACTTAAAATTGTTAAGTAAGAACTATTTTTTAGTAATATTATTTTCTTTATTTTTTGGGTTTGCAGCCAATTCTCAAGAGCCAGTGGATATCTGGGCAGTAAGTGAAAAAAAGCCTGAAGAAAACATAACCACAATTGAAGTTGAGGCTGAAAAAAATATTCCACAGAATGGTATTTATGAAATGCAGTCCCAAAAAGAAGGAGAATTAAGTATAGAGGAAACACAAACTTTAATTTCAAAAGAAACAAAGTTAGTTGGAATTTATGATCCTGCAGAAAACGGTTTAGATATTAATATGTGGTCTAATTCTAATGGGGATCAAATTTTAAATATCTTTAAAAGAATAGATAAATTGGAACTTTCAAGAGATGCTGCGGAGATTTTAGATATTTTATTATTAACAAATGCACATTATCCAGAAATGAATATTTCAAAAGAGCAGTTTTTAGAAATTAAATCAAAGTGGCTTATTAAACATTCAAACTTTAACTTAATTGAAAAATATTTATTAAATAATCAGATTATTAACGAGCACCCAAAACTTACCAAACATTTAGTAGATCATTATCTATCTCAGTCTGATGTTAAAAAAGCTTGTGAGATTTTTTCTGAAATTAAAGAACCAATGCAGGATCTATATTTATCTAAATTTAATATTTATTGTTTAATTAATAATAATAAAAGAGAAGAAGCTCAATTGCTCATCGATCTTCAATCAGAGCTAGGTATTACTGATAAGTTTTTTAACAAAAAAATTGATTATTTGATGGGGTATAATACAGAACCAGAAATAGAAGTTTCAGAAAAAACAATTTTAGATTTTCACTTATCTCACAGAACAAATCCAGAATTTAAATTTGAACCAAAAAATACAACACCCAGACAAATATGGAAATATTTATCAACTTCAAATCTATTAGATAATATCAGTGATATTGAGCTTACTGATATAGAAAAAATCACCAGTATTGAAAAAGCAACACATGAGGGAAATTATACAGAAAAAGAATTATTTGAACTTTATAAGAGATTTCAATTTAATATTAATCAATTATTAAATATTAAAGAATCAACTAAAGTACTTTCGAGAATAGAGACAAGAGCACTAATTTACCAAGGAATTTTAATTACTACTGAAATTGAGAATAAATTACAGTTAATGAATGCTCTTAAAAATTCTTTCAAGAGTGAGGGTATTGAGAAAGCATTTAACATAGAATTAAAAGCTTTTTTAAAAGATATAGAGGAAGATAAAATTCCTGCGAATTTTACAACGTTTTATCTAAATAATTCAGATGATGAAGAAATAGAACAAGCAAATATTAAAATAAATAATAAGATTTTACATCAATCAAAATTGATAAATTATTTAAAATCAGAAAAATCAAAAAAAGATCCTACAAAAGATATAAATGATTTCTTAAAAAAGATAAAAAAAAACAAAAAATATTTCTTTTCTAAAAAAGATGTAATTTTAGTTGAAGCTTTTAAGTCTGATGGTATCAAGATTTTAGAGAAGTATAATGATTTATACCAAATAAATGAATCAGAAATACCATCTGATATTCAAATATTTGTTAACAGTGGTGATATGGCTGCTGCATTGCTTAGAATTGTTGAGATTATAGGGCAGGACAATTTAAACAATATTGATGAGGACACATTATACTTTATTATAAGCACACTTAATCAGTTAAATGCAGATCCACTAAGAAATAGGATACTCTTTAAAGTTCTTCCTTTAAAAGTTTAAAATTTATACTAAAATAATCAATGATTATGACAGTTAAACCAATTTTAACAGAACCAAACAAGCTATTAAGACAGATTTCTAAACCAGTTGAAAGTGTTGGTGACGACGAAAGAAAGCTTATGGATGATATGTTGGATACTATGTATGCGGCACCTGGAATAGGTCTTGCAGCAATTCAAATAGGTATACCTAAAAGAATTATAGTGATGGATATAAGTAGAGATGAAGATAAAAAAGAACCAAGATATTTTGTTAATCCGGTAATTAAAAAGAAAAATGATAAAACATCAAAATATGAAGAGGGCTGTTTATCTGTCCCAGACCAGTTTGCCGAAATAGAAAGACCAAATGAATGTGAAGTTGAATATTTAGATTACAATGGAAAAAAACAATTATTGAAAACAGATGGATTATTGGCAACCTGTATTCAGCATGAAATGGATCATTTAGAAGGAATTCTATTTATAGATTATTTATCTAAATTAAAAAAATCTATGATAATTAAAAAACTTTCTAAAATTAAGTCGAATAGAATAATCGTTTAAAATGGCAAAAAAAATTGTCTTTATGGGCACACCATTATTTGCTGTACCGATTTTAAAATCTTTGTATGAAAAAAATTATATAATACCTACTGTATATACACAGCCACCAAAAAAATCTCAAAGAGGTCAAAAAATAAATAAGTCACTAATACAAACTGCAGCAGAGGGCCATAATATAAATTGCAGAACACCAAATACATTAAAAGAAAATAAAGAAGAGTATGAATATTTAAAACAACTAGATCTAGATTTGGTAATTGTTGTGGCTTATGGTCAAATAATACCCAAAGAATTTTTGAATCTTGCTAAAAAAGGTTTTATAAATATTCACGCCTCCCTTCTACCGAAGTGGAGAGGAGCAGCACCTATTCAAAGATCTATTATGAATTTAGAAAAAGAAACGGGAATTAGTATTATGAGAATAGGAGAAAAACTTGATACTGGTCCAGTTTGCAATAGCTATAGAGTAGAAATTAAAGATAGTGATAATGCAGAAATTATATCAAATAAACTCTCAATTTTAGCTTCAGAAAAAATTATAGAAAATATAAGCAATATATTTGAAGATAAACTAACATTTAAAGAACAAGATGACTCAAAAGCAACTTACGCCTCTAAAATTGAAAAGTCAGAGGGTGAAATTCAATGGAATGATAATGCAGAAAGTATTATTGGAAAAATAAATGGTTTATACCCAAGCCCTGGGGCCTTTTTTATTTTTAAAGAAGAAAGATATAAAATTTTAAAAGCTGAATTAGGCACTAAAATTGGTGAGATAGGTGAAGTAATGACTGGTGATTTAGAAATTAGCTGTGGAAATGAAAAATCTATAAAAGTTATTGAAATTCAGAGACAAGGAAAAAAGCCTCAAAATATTAATGAATTTGTTCTTGGTTCTCAAATAACAAAAGGGTCAAGATTAACAAATGTTTAGATATCAAGTTTTAATAGAATATATAGGAACTAGTTTTGTTGGATGGCAAATACAATCTAAGGGAAAATCAATTCAAAAAGAAATACAAGTTAAGTTATCAAAACTTTTAAAAGAAAAAGTGGTCTTGATAGGATCTGGAAGGACAGACACCGGTGTCCATGCAATAGAGCAGTCAGCTCATTTTGACTGTAAAAAAGAAATTCAAAATTTAGATAAGTTATTGAAATCAATTAATCATTTTTTAAATGATAAAGGTATTTCTATCTTAGTAATTAAAAAAAGAAGTTTAAAATTTCATGCAAGATATTCAGCCAAACAAAGAATTTATAAATATATAATTTTTAATAGATTAAGTAAGCCTTCTCTAGAAAAAGAAAGAGGTTGGCACATAATAAAAAAATTAGATATTGAGTTAATGAAAAAAGGGGCAAAAAAACTTTTAGGCACTAAAGATTTTTCTACTTTTAGGGCATCAAGCTGTAATGCAAACAGTCCAATTAAAACTATGAAATCTGTTTTGATTAAATCAAATGGTGGAAGAATTGAAATACAATTTAAATCACAATCATTTTTACAACAACAAGTACGATCAATGGTAGGTAGTTTAAAATACCTGGCTGAAAACAAATGGAATTTAAAAAAATTTGAACTTGTTGTTAAATCAAAAAAAAGAATTCTTTGTGCACCGCCAGCACCTGCTCAGGGATTATTTTTAGAAAAAGTTATTTACTAGCTTTTTGTCGGCCGATACTAAATTTTTTATTAATTCTCCATCTAGATTCTGCTCGAACAATATAACCACAACAATTTTTTGACTTACACTTGCATTTGAATTGCTTATAATCTTCATCATAACCAAATCCATAATCAGCTGTTATCTCTTCACCTTTTTTAATATCTTTTATAGCAACCACCCATAATTTTAAACCTGTCCCATTATAATCACAGTTATTAGAGCAAGAGTGATTTATTAAACGTGCAGGGTTCCATGACACGTCTCCATCCATGTCATATTTCTTATTTAAGTTAAATAAATAGATAGGTTTTGCGTTATCAAACCTTTCAGTCGCTTCAGTTTGTTTCTTGGTGATAACTTTACCAACATAATCAACAATTCTAGTACCTTCTTTAATATCTTTTGCAGCATAAAGGCCACGTCCCTTTTTGTCGATATCAGATTTTTGAATTTTATAAAGTTTCATTGTGAGTTCTTTAATGCGTATTGAGAAATTATCAATTAAATTCTAGTAAAGCTTTTACATGCATCTCAGTGCTTTCTTGAAGTGCTAATAGATCGTATCCACCCTCTAAAATTGACACTACTTTTCCATCACAATATTGTTTTGATAGCTCTAGTGTTCTTTTGGTAATGTTATAAAAATCTTTTGACTCTAATTGAAGTTGTGCCAATGGATCATCTTTATGGGCATCAAACCCTGCAGAAAGTAAGATAAATTCAGGTTTAAATTCTTTAATTTTCTTAAGTACAAATTCATAGGCATTTAAATATTCTTCTGAGGTTGTTCCTGCTGGCAAAGGAATATTTAATATATTGTTATGTTTTCCTTTTTCATCATTAGTCCCTGAGCCTGGGTAATAAGGGTATTGATGAGTAGAAATATATAGAACTTTTTCATTATCGTAAAAAATATCTTGAGTACCATTTCCATGATGAACATCAAAATCGATAATTGCTACTTTTTTAAGTTTATATTTATTTATAAGATAATTGGCTCCAACAGCTACATTATTATAGATACAAAAACCCATAGCTTTATTTTTCTCTGCATGATGTCCAGGGGGTCTGACAGCACAAAATGCATTGTTAAAATTTTTATTTTGAACACCATCAATAGCTGTAATGATTGAACCTACAGCATCTGACGTGGCATCCTTACTTCCAGGGGAGACAATCGTATCTCCATCTAAAAAAGATAATCCTTTTTCAGGAAAAGATTTTTCTACGAAATTTATATAATCAGAATTGTGAGTTATTTCTAAAAGTGATCGGTCAAATTTTGAAGGTTTTTTCCAAATTAAATTTTTATTATCTAACCTTTTAAAGTTATCGATAACTACCGTAACTCTATCAATTTTCTCTGGATGACCGTCGCCCGTATTATGATTTTGATAAGTATCAGAGGTTATTAAACCAGTTTTCATTTAAGATAGATATTCTTGATAAATAGTTTCTCGTTTTACTTTTGGCATTCCTTTGGTTCTTTCTACAAACTCATTACGTTGCTCTCTATTCTTAAAAACAAAAAAACAAACTGTATCTTTAGAGTGATAAATAGCTTTTAATTCATCATCAATATCATTCAGTTCTTTAGGAATATCTGTTTTAATACAAATCATTAAAAGTAATTTTTAAGAATTTCAGAATATATCTTTGTTAACTTTTTTAAGTCTGAAATAGATACTGCCTCATCTACTTTGTGCATTGTTTTACCTACTAAACCAAATTCTAAACATGGAGCAATTTTTCTAATAAACCTTGCATCTGAAGTTCCACCTGTTGTAGATAATTGAGGTTTAATTTTTGTAATTTTTTTTATTACATCTTGAATCATATAAGTTGTTTTATTAGGCTTGGTTAAAAAAGCTTCGCCTGATACACGATATTCTATTTTAAAATTAGATTTATCTTTTTTAGTAATTTTTTTGAAAATTTTATTTAATCTTTTCTTTAAGCTAGAAGATGAGTGTTTATTGTTAAATCTTATGTTAAAAGTGGCACTTGCAAGTCCTGGAATAACATTATCAGCTGTATTATAGATATTAATTTTAGTTACCTCTAAATTTGTAGGCTGAAAGTCTTTTGTTCCTTTATCAAATTTTATTTCTTTTATTTCATTTAGTATCTTTATCAATGAAGTCGATGGATTTTTAGCACGATGAGGATATGCAACATGACCTTGAGTTCCAATTATAGTTAATTCAGCATTGATACTTCCTCTTCTACCAATTTTAATCATTTCACCAAGTTTATTAGGGTTTGTTGGCTCACCAACTAAACAAAAATCTATTTTTTCTTTTTTCTTTTTTAAGTAATCAACTACTTTTTTAGTACCGTTAATTGCAACACCTTCTTCATCACCAGTAATTAATAAACTAATTGATCCGTTAATTTTTTTATTATTAGATACAAAGCTATTTACAGCAACAACCCAGCTTGCAATTGCACTTTTCATGTCATTAGCACCTCTGCCAATAAGATGATTTTTTTTAATAGCTGGACTAAAAGGTTTAATCGTCCAATCTTTTATATTTCCTGGAGGTACCACATCTAAGTGACCAGCAAACATAAAGTTTGGTTGAGAATTACCTAATCTTGCATATAGGTTTTTAACTGGCTTAGAATTTTTATCTTTAAACTCTAAAATCTTACATTTAAATCCAATAGCAGTTAATTTTTTAGCTAAGAATTTCATTACTCCAGCATCAACTGGTGTAATGCTGGGAAATCTTATTAGCTCTTTAGCTAATGTGATTTCATTGTAAGTTGGCATTTAGTCTCTTAATAAGTCGTTAATAGAAGTTTTAGATCTAGTTTTTTCATCAACTTGTTTAATAATTACTGCACAAT
>Ga0208770_1001157_pt1 | contig 13719 bp, 9 predicted proteins | sample AntAceMetag02UK9_FD_184771 | JGI IMG/M metagenome (GOLD analysis project Ga0208770, IMG submission 184771) | Saline lake microbial communities from Ace Lake, Antarctica - Antarctic Ace Lake Metagenome 02UK9 (SPAdes) (version 2) | ecosystem: Environmental > Aquatic > Non-marine Saline and Alkaline...
AAATAGAAAAAATATTAGGACAAATAAAAGATGGTGTAGCACAGCCAAAATCTGGTATAGAATATGCCATTGGTGAAAAAGTTCAGGTTGTTGATGGGCCTTTTGCATCATTCAGTGGAATGGTTGAGGATATTGATGAAGAGAAATCAAGATTAAAAGTTTCAGTATCAATATTTGGTAGACCAACACCAGTTGATTTAGAATATAACCAAGTAGAGAAAGCAAGTTAATGGCAAAAGAAATTAGTGGATATATAAAATTACAAATTATGGGAGGACAGGCAAATCCTGCGCCACCAGTTGGACCTGCATTAGGACAACGTGGAATTAACATAATGGAATTTTGTAAAGCTTTTAATGATAAAACAAAAGCTTTTGCAGGAAAACCAATTCCAGTTATTATTACAGTTTATAAAGATAAAAAATTTGATTTTGAAATTAAATCACCACCAGCGTCTTATTTTATTAAAGAAGCGGCAAAATTAAAAGGTGGATCAAAAGAACCCGGTAGAATTATAGCTGGATCGATTACAAAAAAACAAGCAGAAGAAATTGCAATACAAAAAATGAAAGATCTCAATGCTCATAACCTTGAGCAGGCAGTTAAAATTATTGCAGGCTCTGCAAGATCAATGGGAATAGAGGTAAAAGACTAATGCCTTCAAAAAGATTTAAACAACTGCCAGAAAAAACAAAAGATTTAACTGCTGATTTAATAGAAAAATTATTACAAGTTATTAAAAAAAATTGTACTACAAAATTTGATGAATCTATCGATTTAAGTTTTCAGGTTAATAACAAACAAAAAAAAGGGGAAGTTAACATCAGAACAGTTGTTAATTTACCAGGTGGTACAGGCAAAACAGTTAAAGTTGCTGTTGTTTGTGAAGATACAAAAGCACAAGAAGCAAAAGATGCTGGTGCTGATATTGTTGGTAGCGATGAATTTATAGAAAAAATTAAAGCAGGTGAGCTAGATTTTGAAAAACTTATTTGCACACCAGGAATGATGGTGAAACTTTCAAAATTAGGAAAAGTTTTAGGACCAAAAGGCTTGATGCCAAATCCAAAATTAGGCTCTGTTTCAGATGATGTTAAACAAGCTGTAACTGACGCTAAATCTGGACAAGTAGAAATTAGAAATGATAAAGATGGAAACATTGGCGTTAGTATCGGAAAAAAATCATTTCATGACGATCAGTTATTAAAAAACTTTCATGCTATTTTAGATACTTTAGAGAAAGAGAAGGGGAACCTGACTTTAAAGGGTGATTTGATAAAAAATACTTTTGTAACGTCTAGCATGGGCGTATCTTACAAGGTTAAATTAGGAAAAGTGATATAGTTATGATGAACAAGGAACAAAAAAAGAATTATATAAGTGAGATGGAAACTCAGTTTCAAAATAATGAAGCTGTTTTGGTAACTCATTATCAGGGTTTATCTATGCCTCAGCTTGATGAATTAAGAGCTCAAATGAGAGAACATGGCATTAAGTTTAAAATAACTAAAAATAGAATTACAAAATTAGCACTAGAAAAAACTAAGTGTAAAGATCTTGCTAATTTATTTACAGGAGCAACTGCGGTTGCTTTTTCAGACGATGCAATAATTTCAGCAAGAATTTTATCAAAATTTGCAAAAAATAATGAAAACCTAAAACTTTTAGGTGGAATAATGGGTAGTGACATTTTGGACAAAGATGGAGTTCAAAAAGTAGCCAATTTACCAACACTTAATGAGGCTAGAGCTAATATCGTTGGAATTCTAGCAACACCAGCATCAAAATTTGTAAGTATTTTACTTGCACGTTCTGAAAAAATGAGTATTTTGTCCCCAGAAAATTCAGAAAAATAACCTAAAGAAGTATTAAAAATATGCCTGATCTAAATAAAATTATAGAAGATTTATCAAGTTTAACTGTTGTTGAAGCAGCTGAACTTTCAAAGCAACTTGAAGAAAAATGGGGTGTTACAGCGATGGCTGCAGCAGCACCAGCAGCAACTGTAGCAGTTGAAGAAGCTAAAGATGACTTTACAATCATGTTAATTTCTGCTGGAGATAAAAAAATTAATGTTATTAAAGAAGTTAGAGCAGCAACATCTTTAGGTCTTAAAGAAGCAAAAGATTTAGTTGAGGGTGCACCAAAAGAAGTTAAGTCTGGTGTAAACAAAAAAGATGCCGAAGAGATTAAAGCTAAGTTGGAAGCAGCTGGCGCAAAAGTAGAACTTAAATAAATTAACTAGAAAGAACTTAATTGCTGGTTAATTAATTAACCGGTAACTGATTTTAAATGCAATTATCTTTCACTGAAAAGAAAAATGTAAGAAAAAGTTTTGGAAAGTTAGCCGAAACTTTATCTATTCCTAACTTAATAGAAGTTCAAAAAAATTCTTACAAACAGTTAACTGATTTTGATCCTGAGGCTGGAGATCTATCAAAAGGTTTTGATAGAGTTTTTAAAAGTATTTTTCCTATTGAAGATTTAAATGATAAAGCAACACTAGAGTATGTTTCTTATAGATTGGAAAAACCAAAATTTGACACTGAGGAATGTATTCAAAGAGGCTTGTCATACACGTCTGCACTTAAGTGCACATTAAGACTTGTTGTTTATGAAATAGATCAAGAAAATAATACAAAAGATATTTTATCTGCAAAAGAACAAGAAGTTTATATGGGCGAAGTTCCAATGATGACAGATAGTGGAACTTTTATTACAAATGGTGTTCAAAGAGTAGTTGTTAACCAAATGCACAGAAGTCCAGGTGTATTTTTTGATCATGATAAAGGAAAATCACATGCCAGTGGTAAACTTCTTTTTAACTGCAGAGTTATACCAAACAGAGGTTCGTGGTTAGATCTTGAGTATGACGTAAAAGATTTTTTATATTTTAAAATTGATAGAAAGAAAAAAATATTAGTATCTACTTTATTAATGGCTTTAGGTTTTACTAAAAGTGAAATTGCTGATGAGTTTTATGGAAATGAAACATATACATTTGATGCTAAGACTAATAAATGGAAAACAAAATTTAACCCCGAGAACTACAGAGCAAAGAATTTTGCCGAAGAAGTTATTGATGCAAAAACTGGCAATGTTATAATTAAACTTGGCGAAAAGGTTAATTTCTTAACTGCTACAAAATTAGCATCTGATGGTTTAAAGGATATTTTAGTTTCACAAGAGTCGCTTTATGATAAATATTTACACAGAGACGTAAAGGTTAGTGATGATGAAGAAGAAGGAACTTTTGGAATTGGAACAGAGTTAAATGACACCATTATTAAACAAATTTTAGAAGCAAATATAAATTCTATTGAAATTTCTATTACAAATTCAATTAATAAAGGACCTTATTTATTATCCACAATTTTAAATGATAAAAATAATGATAAAAATGATGCTATAACAGAAATTTATAAAGTTTTAAGACCGGGTGAACCCCCTACAGAAGAAATAGCTAATAAAATTTTTAATAATTTATTCTTTAGTTCTGACAGATATGACCTTTCTGATGTTGGTAGAGTTAAAATGAACTCTAGGTTAAACTTAGAGTGTTCAGACAAAATTACTATTCTAAGAAATGATGATATTGTAGCTATAGTTCATAAAATGTTAGATCTTCGTGACGGTAAGGATGAGGTTGATGATATTGATCACCTTGGTAACAGAAGAGTTAGATCTGTTGGTGAGCTTGTAGAAAATCAAGCACGGATTGGTGTTTATAGAATGGAAAGAGCTATCAAAGAAAAAATGACTACTCTTGATATTGAATCTGCAATGCCTCAAGATTTAATTAACGCAAAACCATTAACAGTATCTTTAAAAGATTTTTTTGTAAGCTCTCAACTTTCTCAGTTTATGGATCAGACAAATCCGTTGTCAGAAATTACTCACAAAAGGAGAGTTTCTGCTTTAGGGCCAGGTGGTTTAACTAGAGAAAGAGCAGGATTTGAAGTTCGTGACGTTCACCCGACTCACTATGGAAGAATTTGTCCAATCGAAACACCAGAAGGCCCAAATATTGGATTAATAAATAGCTTATCTACATACGCTAAAATTAATAAATATGGTTTTATTGAAAGCCCATATAAAAAAGTTAAAAACGGTGTTGTTGAAGATAAAGTTGAATACTTATCTGCAATGGAAGAAACAAAATACACTATTGCACAGGCAAATACCAAAGTTGATAAAAATGGAAAGATTTTAGAAGAATTAGTTTCTTGCAGAGAAAACTTAAACTTTATTTTATCTAAACCAGAAAATATTCACTACATAGACGTTTCACCCAAACAACTAGTTTCTGTAGCAGCATCTTTAATTCCCTTTTTGGAAAATGACGATGCGAACAGAGCTCTAATGGGTTCTAACATGATGAGACAGGCTGTACCTTTATTAAAACCGGAGTCTCCATTAGTTGGAACTGGTATCGAAAGAGATGTTGCACTTGACTCTGGTGTAACAATTGTTGCTAAGCGTGATGGTACTGTTGACAAAATTGATGGTAAAAGAATTGTTATTAAAGCTACAGAGGAAACTGATTTTACAAAATCTGGTGTAGATATTTACAATTTACAAAAATTTAAAAGATCAAACCAAAATACATGTATCAATCAAAAGCCACTAGTTAGAGTTGGCGATAAAGTTAAATCTGGGGATATTATAGCCGACGGACCTTCAACTAAATTAGGTGAGTTAGCATTAGGAAAAAATGTAACTGTAGCATTTATGCCATGGCAAGGTTACAATTTTGAGGATTCTATTTTAATTTCAGAAAGATGTGTAACAGACGACGTATTTACTTCAGTTCACATTGTTGAATATGAAGTTATGGCTAGAGATACTAAACTAGGTGAAGAAGAAATTACCAGAGATATTCCTAACGTAAATGAAGAAGCTTTGAAAAACCTGGATGAGTCAGGAATTGTTTATATTGGTGCAGAAGTTAAAGCAGGCGATATACTTGTTGGTAAAGTTACACCAAAAGGTGACTCTGCCTCAGGACCAGAAGAAAAATTATTAAGATCAATTTTTGGTGAAAAAGCAATCGATGTTACAGATACTTCTTTAAGAATGTCTAGAGGAAGTAGTGGTACGATTGTTGATGTTAGAGTTTTCAATAGACATGGTATAGAAAAAGATGAAAGATCTATAACAATTGAAAGAGCAGAAATTGAAACAGTCCAACAAGATAAAATTGTAGAAGAAGAGATTTTAGAGAGAAGCATTAAACAAAGAGCAAACCAAATTTTTTCAGGAGCTTCTTTAACTAAAAAAATTAAAGATTTAGATATTGGTACCAAACTTGATCTAGAGACAATTAACAAAATTAACATTAATGATATTTTCAAAATTACCGTTGGTAACGTTAATGATGAAGCAAGTGTTGCTCAGTTAAGAGATCAACACAATAAAGCTAAACAATCTATTTTAGAAAGATTTGAGGATAAAGTTCTTAAAATTAGAAGTGGTGATGATTTATTACCAAGCGTAATGAAAATGGTTAAAGTTTTTGTTGCAATTAAAAGAAGATTAAGACCTGGTGATAAAATGTCTGGTAGACATGGAAACAAAGGAGTTGTTAGTAAAATTGTTCCTGTAGAAGATATGCCTTACAGAGAAGATGGAAGACCAGTTGATATCGTTTTAAATCCTTTGGGTGTGCCAAGTCGTATGAACGTTGGTCAAATTCTAGAAACTCACCTTGGTTGGGCGTGTAAAGAATTTGGTGAAGAAGTAAAAAGACTGGTTAATGAAAATAATAAAAAATTTGAAAAGACTGAAAAAATTTCCTCTTTTTTAAGATCTGTTTATGGAAAAGAAGTATTTGATGGTGGAATAGATAAATTAAATAAAACAGAATTTAGTGATTTATGTGAGAATTTACAAAATGGTATTGCAATATCAACACCAGTTTTTGACGGTGCAAAAGAAAAAGATGTGACAGAAATGCTTGCATTAGCTAAATTACCTACCTCTGGACAAACTAATTTATGGGATGGAAGAACAGGCGAGATGTTTGATCGTCCAGTTACTGTTGGAATTATATACATGTTAAAACTTCATCATTTAGTTGAAGATAAAATTCACGCAAGATCAACAGGACCTTACAGTCTTGTTACACAACAACCTTTAGGTGGTAAAGCTCAATTAGGGGGACAAAGATTTGGTGAAATGGAAGTTTGGGCTCTTGAAGCTTATGGAGCCTCTTATACTCTCCAAGAAATTTTAACTGTTAAATCTGATGACGTTGCAGGAAGAGTTAAAGTTTACGAAACTATAGTTAAAGGGGAAGAAAATTTTGAATCTGGAATACCAGAATCTTTCAACGTACTAGTAAAAGAAATAAAATCATTAGCACTAAACATCGAGTTAAACTAAAAATGAAAAAAGAATTAACAGATTTATTTAAAAATAGTGAAATTGCAGAAGCTCAAAATTTTAGCAGTATTAAAATTTCTTTAGCTAGTCCAGAAAAGATTAAGTCTTGGACTTACGGTGAAATAAAAAAACCTGAAACAATTAATTATAGAACCTTTAGACCTGAAAAGGATGGTTTATTTTGTGCTAGAATTTTTGGACCAATTAAAGATTATGAATGTTTGTGCGGTAAGTACAAAAGAATGAAATTCAGAGGAATTATCTGTGAAAAATGTGGTGTTGAAGTAACCAAGTCTAACGTTCGTAGAGAAAGAATGGGCCACATTAATTTAGCAACACCTGTTGCTCACATTTGGTTCTTAAAATCACTACCAAGCAGAATTTCACTTGCTGTAGATATGAAACTTAAAGAAGTTGAAAGAGTTTTATATTTTGAAAATTTTATTATAATTGAACCTGGTTTAACTGGTTTACAAAAAAACCAACTATTAAATGAAGAAGAATTAGCCAAATATCAAGATGAGTTTGGTGAAGAGTCATTTGAAGCAGGAATTGGTGCGGAAGCTATTTTGTCAATTCTTAGATCTATGGATCTTGAACTTGAAAGAACAAAATTAATCAATTCAATTAAAGAAACAAAATCTAAAGTTAATGAAGAAAGGTCAATTAAAAGACTTAAATTAATAGAGTCATTTATCGAAACAGGACAAAAACCTGAATGGATGATTTTAACTGTCATACCAGTTATACCACCTGAGTTAAGACCGCTAGTACCTCTTGATGGTGGAAGATTTGCTACATCTGATTTAAACGATCTTTATAGAAGAGTAATCAATAGAAATAATCGTTTAAAAAGATTAATGGATCTTAAAGCTCCTGATATTATCGTTAGAAATGAAAAAAGAATGTTGCAGGAATCTGTTGATGCATTATTTGATAATGGTAGAAGAGGTAGAGTAATTACAGGTTCGGGTAAAAGACCACTTAAATCTTTAGCTGAAATGCTTAAAGGTAAACAGGGTAGATTTAGACAAAATTTATTAGGAAAAAGGGTCGATTATTCGGGTAGATCAGTAATTGTTGTTGGACCAGATCTTAAACTTCATGAATGTGGATTACCTAAAAAAATGGCCCTAGAGTTATTTAAGCCATTTTTATATGCCAGATTAAACAAATTAGGATTAGCTTCAACAATCAAGCAAGCTAAAAAATTAGTTGAGAAAGAAACTAATGCTGTTTGGGATGCTTTAGAATTAATTGTTAGAGAACACCCAGTGTTATTAAACCGTGCACCAACACTTCACAGGTTGGGTGTCCAAGCATTTGAGCCAAAATTAATTGAAGGTGATGCAATTGAGTTACACCCATTATGTTGTGCAGCCTTTAATGCTGACTTTGATGGTGATCAAATGGCAGTACACGTTCCATTGAGCCTAGAAGCACAATTAGAAGCTAGAATTTTAATGTTATCTACAAATAATATTTTAAGTCCATCAAATGGAAAACCCATTATCGTACCCAGCCAAGATATGATTTTAGGTCTTTATTATTTGTCGCAAGCGCCTTTTCAAACGGAAAAGCCAGATGGATATTTTATAAATATTAATGAAATTGAACACGCCTTATCTTCAGGTCAAATAAAAGTCCACTCTACTATTGTTTCAAGATTTGAAACACTAGATGAGAAGGGCAATAAAAAAATTGAAAAATACACAACAACTGCTGGAAGATTTTTATTAGCTAACTTGCTACCCAAACATAAAGATATCACTTTCTCTATGATTGATAGATTGCTACCTAAAAAAACAGTATCTGAAATTATTGATAGTGTATTTAGATTTTGTGGTCAGAAAGCTACCGTTATATTCTGTGATCATTTAAAAGATTTGGGTTTCAAGCATGCTTTTAAAGCTGGTATTTCTTTTGGTAAGGATGATTTGGTTATCCCTGCAAATAAAGGTCAATTGATTGATGAAACTAAAAAATTAATTGCTGATTATGAAAATCAATATTCGGAAGGTTTAATTACTAGAGGGGAAAAATATAACAAAGTAGTTGATGCTTGGTCTAAGTGTACAGATAAAGTAGCCGGTGAAATGATGAGAGGTATTTCTGCAACCGAAAGTACACCAGATGGAATGAAAATTAACTCTGTATTTATGATGGCTGATAGTGGAGCCAGAGGTTCTGCTGCGCAAATGAAACAATTAGCAGGAATGAGAGGCCTGATTGCAAAACCTTCAGGTGAAATTATTGAAACACCTATCATTTCAAACTTTAAAGAAGGTCTTACTGCATTAGAATATTTTAACTCAACTCACGGAGCCAGAAAAGGTCTTGCTGATACAGCATTAAAAACTGCAAGTTCTGGATATTTAACGAGAAGACTTTGTGACGTTGCACAAGATTTGACAATTTCAAAAATTAAATGTGATAACCCTGGCTTTATTGAGCTTGCTGAAATTCTTGAAGGTGGAAATGTAGTTGTTAGTTTATCTGAAAGAGCCCTAGGAAGAGTTACTGCGTTCGAAGTTAAAAACCCTATTACTGGCGAAGTTGTAATTAAAAAAGAAACTATGATTGATGAAGCTGGTTGCGATAAAATTGATGCAGCTGGTGTTAAATTCATCAAAGCATATTCAGTAATGACTTGTAGTTCTAAAAAAGGTGTTTGTGCTACTTGTTACGGTCGTGATTTATCAAGAGGAAAAATGGTACATGTTGGAGAAGCAATTGGTATGATTTCAGCTCAATCTATTGGTGAGCCAGGTACTCAGTTAACTATGAGAACTTTCCACGTCGGTGGTACAGCATCTGTTAAACAGGAATCCCAAATTGTTACAAAATCGGCAGGTACTTTAAAAATTATCAACTCTAACTTATTAGAGGATTCTAAAAAAAATTTAATTGTAATGGGTAGAAATACTCAGCTTTCCATTGAAGATGATAACGGAGTTCAAGTTGCTGTTTATAAAGTAGCGTATGGATCAAAATTATTTTTCCAAAATGGCAATAAAGTTAAAGTAAATGATAAAATTTGTGAATGGGATCCTTACACAACTCCAGTTATTGCTGAAAAAAGTGGTATAGCAGGATATGTAGATTTAATTGATGGTATATCCATTCAGGAAACTACAGATGATGCTACAGGAATCTCATCTAAGTCTGTAATTGATTGGAGAGCTCAATCTAAAAATACAGATTTGAAACCAAGAATTACCTTAAGAGACGAAAAAGGAAATGTGATTAAAAAAGCAGATGATAATGAGGCTAGATACTACTTAGTACCTGACTCAATTTTATCAGTAAAAGATGGTCAAAAAATATTTGCTGGCGATATAATCGCTAGACTACCAAAAGAAACTACTAAGACTAAAGATATAACAGGTGGTCTACCACGTGTTGCAGAATTGTTTGAAGCAAGAAAAGCCAAAGATAGCGCGATAATTGCAGAAAATGATGGACAAGTATTATTTGGTAAAGAAGTTAGGGGAAAACAAAGAATTTCAATTCAACCTGAAAATGGCGAACCCTCAAACTACCTAATTCCAAAAGGAAAACATATAAATTTTAACCAAGGTGAAAAAATCAAAAAAGGTGAGTATTTATTAGATGGCCAACCATTGCCGCATGATATTCTTAGAATTCTTGGTATTAAAGATTTAACTGAATATTTTGTTAACCAAGTACAAGAAGTTTATAGATTACAAGGTGTAATTATTAACGATAAACATATTGAAACTATTTTAAGACAAATGCTTAAAAAAGTTGAAATTAAAGAATCTGGCGATTCGACTTACTTGCCTGGTGAAATGATAGATAGAATTAAATTTGATGATGCCAATCAAAGACTTATTGCAGAAGGAAAAAATCCTGCCTCTGGTGAAAGAGTTTTAATGGGTATTACTAAAGCTTCACTTCAAACTGAGTCATTTATTTCAGCTGCTTCATTCCAAGAAACAACGAGAGTTCTTACGGATGCGGCAATTAAAGGTAAGGTTGACCCACTTAATGGCTTAAAAGAGAACGTTATTGTAGGTAGATTAGTACCAGCTGGTACAGGCTGGATTAAAAATAAATGGAACAGGAATGCTCTAGAAGCAGACAGTAAGTTCTTAGCCGATCAAGACAAAATAGAGTCTCCAGAAACTGCTGCAAATTAATAAAAAAACACGTTTAACTTGTAGTTTTAGTTTGACAAAGTAAAATTTAATAGTATTTTGGCGGTGTTTTTGGTTGGAATGTAGTACCTAAGTAACGGAACTAAACGCTGCCACAAAATAACCTGTCAGTTATTTTCACTCAAAAATATATTAATTAATTAAAAATTTTATGCCAACTATTAACCAGTTGTTAAGAAAAAAAAGAATTAAACAAGTAGCTAGGAATAAAGTTCCAGCACTAGAAAAGCAACCTTTGAAAAGAGGTGTTTGTATAAAAGTTTACACAACAACACCGAAGAAACCTAACTCAGCATTAAGAAAAGTTGCAAGAGTTAGACTGTCAAATGGTTTTGAAGTTACAGCCTACATTGGTGGTGAGGGTCATAACTTACAAGAACACTCTGTTGTTTTAATTAGAGGTGGTCGTGTAAAAGATTTACCTGGTGTTCGTTATCATATTCTTAGAGGAAACCTAGACACACAAGGTGTTGCTAATAGAAAAAAACGTAGATCTTTGTATGGAACTAAAAAAGGTAAATAATTATGTCTAGAAAAAAAACACAACCAAAAAAAATTGTTACTCCAGACCCAATATTTAATTCTACAATAATTCCTAAATTAATTAACTCAATAATGTATGATGGAAAAAAAGTTGTTGCTGAAAAAATTGTCTATGAAGCAATAGAAAAAATAAAATCAAAAACAAAAGAAGAACCGATTAATGTTTTTAACGAAGCAATTAATAATATAAAGCCTACTGTTGAAGTTAGATCACGTAGGGTGGGTGGTGCAACATATCAAGTGCCTGTTGAAGTTAAGACTAAGAGAGCGCAAGCATTAGCAATCAGATGGTTAGTTGATGCTTCTAGAAAAAGAAAAGACAAACACATGTCAGATAAAATTTTTAACGAACTGTATGATGCTTATGAAAAAAAAGGTTCTGCAGTTAAAAAAAAAGAAGATGTACATAAAATGGCCGAAGCAAATAAAGCATTCGCTCATTTTAGATGGTAATAAATTATGGCTAGAACACACGCATTAAACACATATAGAAATATTGGTATCATGGCTCATATTGATGCTGGTAAAACTACTACTACTGAAAGAATTTTATTCTATACAGGAAAAAGTCATAAAATTGGTGAAGTGCACGATGGTGCTGCAACAATGGATTGGATGGAACAAGAACAGGAAAGAGGTATTACCATTACTTCTGCTGCAACAACTTGTTTTTGGAAGGATCATAGAATTAATATCATCGATACTCCCGGTCACGTAGATTTTACAATTGAAGTAGAAAGATCTTTAAAAGTTTTAGATGGCGCTGTTTGTGTTTTTGATGGAGTTGCTGGTGTAGAGCCTCAATCTGAGACTGTTTGGAGACAAGCCGACAAATACAATGTACCAAGAATTTGTTTTGTTAACAAATTAGACAGAACTGGTGCTGATTTTTATAGATGTGTTGAAATGATTAAAGATAGACTTGGTTGCACACCAATACCTATTCAAATTCCAATAGGAATTGAAGCAGATTTATCAGGTGTTGTTGATTTAGTTAAAATGAAAGCACAAGTTTGGAAGAATGAAGCACTTGGGGCGGAATGGGAATACAAAGAAATTCCTGATGATTTAAAAGAAATTTCTCAAAAATATAGAACAGAACTTGTTGAAATGGCTGTTGAACAGGATGAAAAATTAATGGAGTCCTATTTAAATGGTGAAGAAATTAAAGAAGAAGACCTTATTAGATGTATAAGAAAAGGAACTTTAAATTTTAGTTTTGTTCCAATAACTACAGGTTCAGCTTTTAAAAATAAAGGTGTGCAGCCTTTACTTGATGCGGTAATTAATTATTTACCAAGTCCCATTGATATTGGATATATCAAAGGAACCAAACCCGGAACTGAAGATGAGCTAAATATGAAGTTTGATGATAATGAGCCATTTTCTGCATTAGCTTTTAAAGTTGCTAATGATCCCTTTGTTGGTTCGTTAACATTTATTAGAGTTTATTCTGGAACAATCAAAACTGGAACAGCAGTTTATAATACATCAAAAGAGAAAGAAGAAAGAGTTGGTAGAATGCTTTTAATGCATGCAAACTCGAGAGAAGATATTAAAGAAGCTAATACTGGCGATATAGTTGCATTAGCAGGTTTGAAATACACGATAACTGGACATACTCTTTGTGATGAAGCAAATCCTGTTTTATTGGAACCAATGGAGTTCCCTGAGCCAGTAATAGAAATTGCCGTCGAACCAAAAACTAAAGCTGACCAAGAAAAAATGGGTGAAGCATTAGCTAGATTGGCAAAAGAGGATCCTTCTTTTAGAGTTACTACTGATGAAGAATCTGGTCAAACAATTATTAAAGGTATGGGAGAACTACATTTAGATATCATTGTTGATAGAATGAAAAGAGAATTTAATGTTGAAGCAAATATAGGAGCCCCTCAAGTTGCCTATAGAGAAACATTAGAAAATGCTTCTGAGTTTGAATATACCCATAAAAAACAAAGTGGTGGGGCTGGACAATTTGCAAAAGTGAAACTTTTGGTGGAACCCCAAGAACCTGGCGCTGGTAGGCTTGTTGAAAATAAAATTAAAGGTGGATCAATCCCAAAAGAATTTATTCCAGGTGTTGAAAAAGGCATTGAAACTATTTCTGATGGTGGAATTTTGGCTGGATTTCCTTTGATAGATTACAAAGTTACAATTTTAGATGGATTACATCATGACGTAGACTCAAGTGTATTAGCTTTTGAGCTTGCTGGTAGAGCTTGCTTTAAAGAAGCTTGCACTAGAGGAACTTTAAAGTTATTAGAGCCAGTTATGAGAGTTGAAGTAGTAACACCAGAAGATTACATGGGCGATGTTATTGGTGACTTAAATAGTAGAAGAGGTCAAATAAACACTCAAGAGCAAAGAGGAAATGCAACTGTAATAACTGCAATGGTTCCTTTAGCTAATATGTTTGGATACATAAATACATTGAGGTCGATGTCTCAAGGTAGAGCTCAGTATTCAATGTTTTTTGATCATTACTCTAAAGTCCCACAAAATGTTCAGGATGAAGTAACCAAGAAAATTGCAGGCTAATTATTATGGAAAAACAAAACATTAGAATTAAATTAAGAGCTTATGATAATAAGATTTTAGATGCCTCTACTGA
>Ga0208770_1001158_pt1 | contig 13698 bp, 12 predicted proteins | sample AntAceMetag02UK9_FD_184771 | JGI IMG/M metagenome (GOLD analysis project Ga0208770, IMG submission 184771) | Saline lake microbial communities from Ace Lake, Antarctica - Antarctic Ace Lake Metagenome 02UK9 (SPAdes) (version 2) | ecosystem: Environmental > Aquatic > Non-marine Saline and...
GTCCTAATTGAAAAATTACCATCTGAGTACCGATAGGGAAGTTAAATGTAGCATCTGCTGGGATAATTAAAGTCCCTGCAGAAGCAAAGTTAATTTGTATAACTTTCCCTGAGTCCACGGAAGACAGCAGTACAGGAGAGCTTGTATATGAATTGTTGGTTAGATTGTAGAACCCCGGTCCGGTAGGCCCTGTTGGTCCTTGAATACCTTGAGGTCCGGTTGGTCCTGTTGCTCCTGCAATAGAACTTGCAGACTCAACCCAGTATCCATCGTAGTAAACGTAAATTCTTCCAGTTTCTGAATCGAACCAGGCCTCTCCCTCGTTCGTTCCTACAGGAGGGACTGTATCTTCTGTAGAAAATTTTCCATCTGGTCCAGTAGGACCAGTAGGACCAGTAGGCCCCGTAGGTCCACCGTCGGGTCCAATTGGGCCAGTAACACCTATAGGACCCGTAGGTCCCGTCTCTCCGGTAAAGTCTTCTGTAGTTGCCCAGAAGCGAACGCCAAGTGCAGTAGAAGCCAGGATACCGTCTTCTGGTCCAGTTGGTGCGCCAAGGTCTGGCTCGGCTTCTGCTAGCTCGAGTAGTTCATAACGATCCGGGCTTACCTCTAGAGGTGAGACCTTTTTTACTTTTCCAGAAAGATTATTAGGCATTTGAACTCTCTAGAATGCTTAACACTAGCTTAAATTTATTGTCGGCATTTGCAGACACTCTAATCTTTTGTCCTGTTTCCAGCACTAGCTTACCTGTGGTGGCTGTGGATGAGTCATTGCCAGCAACTAAGAAATCTTTTGCAAGCTCTGTAGTAACAAGTTCGTCAGCACTTATATGCGAAAAAGTAAATGTACCCGATGTAGTTGTTACATTAGCTAGCTGAGCCGTCAAAATAATCGATGAGTACTCTGCTGGTGCCGTATAGATAATAGCTCCGGCAGTCGTAACGCTGGCCGTTACGGTTCTGAATATATTAAGTGCTGCCATTAGTTTTAACCTTCAATCGCTAGAATATATGGAGTAAGGATAGCAAAGAGTGACCTTTCAAAGGCCCGTCCAGTAATAGTTCCGGTTGCTCGTTGAATATTTAGTTCTTGACCAATTCGGAAGTCTCCTAGGTGGTCGGTGCTTGTGAAGAACACCTTCCCGCCAGCAATCTCTACCACTTCATTTTCTTGTACTGGTATTCCACCTAGATACGGTAGTGCTAGAGCAAGTGTAGTTCCTGCTCCTAGGTATTCAAAGGTGTGACCGGAAGCAGAGATAAAACTGAAAGGCCTAAACGTTACCGACGTATTGTTAGTGATTACGTCTCTAGACCGTTCCATTGTTGTTACTGTGGCCACTCCTCCTACTGGGACCGTAGATGCACCAACCGTAAAGTAGGTAGCACCAGCATCAAAAGTAATACCTTCGTTAACTAGTGGACGAGAAGATAAACCAGAAATTACAAACTCTGTACCTGATGTATCCCCTACTACTGTGCCAGTGTCTCTGACGACTCCTACACCTTCTGCAACTAATCCGTATGTTCCGAAAGAGCAGTTAGAGTTGGTTACCGAACATGTAGATCCGTTTTTAGCCCAGATTGCATAGGTAGTACAGATTGAGAAAATAGATACAAGTTGTCCGTATCCTTGATTGTCTATGACAACCCCTGGACCACCTTCGTTAAATTGTGTGTAAGAGTCCATAACCATAGACTTAAGTCCGCCAACTTTTGATCCGTCCAAATAAAGACCGCCACCAGTAGTTGTTATAGATGACGAATTTTGAATATATGGCGATTGTGTAATGACTCCAGCCGAGCCGTCAGGATTATATGCAACTGCGTAAGAAGGAGCTAAATGTCCACGGAAAGTTACGCCCGTAATATAGCAACCATTCTGCACATAAAAAATATCTTGAGTTGCGTTATTAGGCCTAATATCCACAGTTCTTAGGCTGTCTCCAACAATTGCAACTTTTTTACTAAGCTGAATTGGGTTATCCTCAAAATAGTTACCAGATTTAACAAAGATTGTTGAGTTTTCTCCAGAAATTGCAGCCGCTGATTTAATTGTTAATTTTGCAGTGGCAAGAGTAGTACCATCATTGGCATCGTTCCCGCTCTTAGAGACGTAGAACACGTTGAGTGCCTGCATTGGCTCATATGGCCCCGTAGGGCCGGTAGGTCCGGTAACCCCGACTGCACCTGTCGGTCCGGTTGGACCTCCGTCACCGGAAGACCCTTGAGAACCAGTTGGTCCCGTAGAGCCCGAAGGTCCTGTAGGCCCTGTGACAGAGCTATCTGCACCTGTAGGCCCGGTTGAGCCAGTTGGTCCTGTAGGACCTGTAACTTGAGAATCCGCGCCGGTTGGACCTGTAGACCCAGTTGGTCCTGTAACATTTGATGGCGTACCAGTGTCACCTGAAGGACCAGTTGGTCCGGTTGGTCCTGGGACAGATGAAGGAGAACCAGTCGGGCCAGTAGAGCCAGTTGGTCCTTGCAAGCCCGTGGAGCCCGTGGGTCCCGTGACGTTAGAGTCTGCACCTTGCGGTCCTGTGGAGCCAGTGGCACCGGTTGCACCTTGAGGTCCGGTTGGTCCGGCTCCCGTAGGTCCTGTAGATCCGGTAGGACCAGTTACAAATGAAGGAGCGCCAGTTGGACCTGTTGGTCCTGTCTGTCCAATAGGTCCTGTTGGGCCAGTCTCTCCGCCAACTCCAGATTCACCAGATGGTCCAGTAGGCCCAGAGGGGCCGGTAGGTCCGGTAACATCCGAGTCCTGCCCCTGTGGACCTGTAGATCCGGTAGGACCTGTAACTTGAGATTGAGGTCCCGTAGATCCTGTAGGTCCGGTTACTTGAGACGGAGCGCCTTGAGGTCCCGTAGATCCTGTAGGTCCGGTTACTTGAGACGGAGCGCCTTGAGGTCCCGTGGAGCCAGTTGAGCCGGTTGGTCCGGTTGGGCCGGTACCACCAGAACCACCAGAAGTTCCTGTAGGTCCGGTCGGTCCGGTGGGTCCGGGAACAGATGAAGCCGCACCTGTAGGTCCGGTAGGTCCAGTTGCGCCAGTTGGCCCTGTTACAAAACTCGCTGCACCTCCCTGACCTGTAGGTCCTGTAGGCCCTGTGACCTGAGAAGCCGGGCCAGTTGCACCCGTTGGTCCGGTAAATCCTGTTGCTCCAATTGGGCCGGACGGACCTGTGGGTCCTAGATTTCCTGTAGGACCTGTAGGACCTGTTGGTCCAGTCGATCCTGTTCCTCCAGATATACCTGTAGGCCCGGTTGAACCAGTCGGGCCAGTAACACCTCTAGGTCCAGTCTCGCCAGTTGCACCCGTAGGCCCTTGAACAGTTGATGTAGGGCCAGTTGCACCCGTTGGTCCGGTAAATCCTGTTGCTCCAATTGGGCCGGACGGACCTGTTGATCCGGTTGGTCCGGTAAATCCTGTGTCACCCCGAGGTCCACTTGGGCCAGTAACACCCTGAATACCTTGAGGCCCTGTTGCACCAGTAAACCCAGTTGCACCAGTCGGGCCTGTAAACCCAATAGGTCCTGTAACACCCTGAGCACCTGTTGGGCCTACGTCACCGAGATCTCCGGTACGAGCAAAGGTAATGATGATGTCTTCGTTGTTGTCGAAGCTTGATGCAAGACCACTAATGAAAGAGCACGGAATTTTAAAATAGCCAGTAGCTTCTACAGACGAAGCTGTAATTGCAAAGAATACAAAATCGTTTGCATCAAATTTATTACTTACTCTAAAGTGGCCCTTGATTTGGCTTGTAGAATCGTCAATCGTACGCAAGTAAGTTTGAACATCTACGCCGCCGTCTGACTCATCGTCAATAAACATGAACGTGGCCAAGCCAACATTTGCGTTATTAAATCTAAGTCGTCCAGTCCCGGGATCTGAATCTACAGTTGAGTTAGAGAACGTGTAGTCAAGGGTTACGCCACCAAAGATACCTGCAGGGCCAGTAGGTCCCGTTACCTGAGAGTCAGCGCCCGTAGGTCCTGTGGGACCAGTAAAGCCTGTTTCGCCAATAGTTCCTTGCGACCCAGTTGCGCCAGTTGCACCTGTTGGACCGGTAGCACCTGTAGGTCCAAGAATAGTTGACGTGGGGCCAGTGGGACCTGTAAAGCCTTCAGGACCTTGACCACCAGTAGGACCTGTAGGTCCTGTAGGACCTGTAGGACCTGTAACTTGAGATTGCGGTCCGGTTGGACCTGTAGGTCCTGTAGGTCCACCATCAGGTCCAATTGGACCAGTAACACCTATAGGACCCGTAGGTCCGGTTGCGCCTTGAGGACCTAAAGGACCCCTAGGGATATCATTACCTGCGGGGAGAACGTTGCCCGGGTACGCGGTATCCAACGTCGTAATATCTACATCGCCACCGTCTCCCGTAGGAAGGTAGAATCTAAACTCGTATGGCCGAGCGCCGCGAACTCTGATTCGCGCTGTGTAGTACCAACCTCTGGGGAATAAGTCCAAATCGTCTGTGCAGGGGAGTTCTACAGAGAATGAACCGTTTGAGTCAAGAGTTAAAGCTACTGGGCCAGATAGTAGTACAGAGTCATCTAGGTCTACAATCCTGCTGGACGCAGTAAAAGATATTGTTCCAGATGAAGGGGTACCAGCAACCTTTGTGAATGAGCCGTAAACTATGCGTGTAGACGCATCACCTGGGTAACTCATGCACTCTCCAGTTCCAATTTATAGGAATATTATCCGACAACAATAGGACTACCCCTATTCTACTTTCTTTTTGGAGTTGTGAGATCTGTAAGTGCTTCAAAAACTGGCATTTATAGGTTAGTTGATATAATACTAATGTCTTTCCTTGGATCGTGTCCGGCACCAATTACTAGGGACAAAATACCTGTAGAAGACTCTAAACCTTGACGATCCCTAAACCAAGCTGATCCGGGGTCCGTAGTAGGAGCCTGGAGCCAGAATCTCTGCCCTACGTCCATAGTTTTGAAATTATGGAAATGCCCTGAGATCCATAAGTCTGCCATTCCTAGAGCAGTCTGACCGGCTGCTTGTCCGGACAAGTATTTGAGAACATCTCTTCCAGCTTGATGCCCGTGAAAAAGACCAAGCATTGTTCCATTAACGTCTACGGTTAATGTCTGATGATCTTTGTCCGGATATCGGAATTCAATATGCGATAGTGCCGGATTTTCCGCGCAAGCGTCTTGACATGCACTGGCAATCTCTACGTTCCAGCCGTCTGAGGGGTCTGCAATTACTTGTCTAGTAACTTCATCGTGATTACCGTTTACGACCGGGATGATCATTCTGTCGCACAAAGGAGCAAAGGCCTTAATTTGTGCCATAAGAAGTCTTCGTGCAACCCTTGTCTGCTCTGTTAGTCCTAAATCAGACGCAGCTTGAGACTGTAGTTTTCCATTTTGAGAGACGTTACCTTCGACATGATCTCCAGGGAGGCCAATAACTATTGTCCCGATGTTCCGTCCAATTTTACGCAAATCCCTGAGCCGTTCTACGCCACCCTCAGTACCGTTAAGAATCCGCTGAATAGATTGCTCTGTACCACCGTTTCCGGTTTTTTTACCGATTTGCTGGTCGCTAGGTGCAAATACATATGCTAGGTCACCGGACTTAAACTTTTCTGACTTTCTTGGACGCCATTTAGATACCTCATCAACTAGCTTCTCTACATCTAAATCGGTTTCTACATACATTTGCGCCGGTTGTACAGAAACTCTAAAAGCCTCAAGCCACTCTCCAGAGTGACTCTGCCAACGAGATCTACGTAGTCCTACTACTTTCCACGACTCTGGGTTGAGATCAAACTCTTCTAAAATACCAGCAGCATCTGGCATTTCTCCAGCGTGTCGGGGGGTGGATACTAAAAATCCACCTTCAGCGTCTATTTCCATACGAGGACGCCACGACTCGGGGGTATTTAATGCTTTTACATCTGAGCCGCGTTTACCGGGGCTGGCTAGACGTTCTAAACGATTTGAAAGACTTTCATTCATACGGATTGACTCTTTCGAACATCTCTGCCGATAAAGCACCGGCAGTTGTTTCTACGATGTAATGCTACAGATGAGTAGGCAATATCATAACCTTCATCAAGAAGTACTTGATGAAGTTGAACATTTGAAATGTTTCGTGGTTCGTCGAAAAGCACACTGTTTAAGGCTTTTTGATCACTCTCTGAGAGTTTTTCGAGGACTCGTGATACACCACAAGGGAGTCCAGACTTTTTTGGCTTTACTTCTGCAAGTCTCTTAGCAAGACTCATATCTACCTCTTCTGTAACTGCGTTATCTACTCAAGTAGTAAGAGTTGACACGACTTAACGGGTATCAGCAACCCCAACAGTAACAGAAGAATTAAGAAAATTACAGTAGTTTACTCATCTTTAATAAGATTTTTAAGTAATAGTCCCCAAGTTTCCCTATTGTCTTGATGCAAATCCGTGATCATTCCCTCTGAACGCTTAATATCTTCCTTTAAATCTGCTAGAGTGTACTCTAGCTTTTCAACTCTTCGAGAGATGTCTGGGAGACTATAGCCACCATTTGCTGTAGGCTGAATAGGCTTTGTGTATTCTATAACTTCTTCTTTGATAGTCTTTCTAAGCTGCTTTAGCCACCACCGGCCAAGTCCTGTTACAGCACCTATAACGGCAACAATAAATGCAAGAATTACTGCAAGATCTCCTACATCAACCTGACCTTGACTATTAGGTTCCCACCACGACTGGGACAGTAGTTCAAACATCACAGACATGTAATTCCAATCTAGATAGGTGTAGAAGGTTTTAGTCGTTAGCTGGACTTATATCCTTCTTGATGCTAGGGTCTCGACACTAACAATTCAAAATATTTTTACCTGAATTATTAATTTCTTATACTATTTTAACCCGCTTGATAAGATCTAATTTCCAAAGTGACTACTATAGATGGGGACAAAGTGATAAACTGGCAACTTACGAAAAATTTGATTGGTGACAATATATGAGTGATTGGGAAGAAGCCGATAACGGTAGAGTAGCCGATGGTGCTATGTGGTACGCAAGTCAGGGCTGGAAGGTTCTTCCTTGTTATGGGATTGTTGGGGGACGTTGTACATGCAACAGCACGCACTCTGAACCGAAAGATGTTGGCAAACACCCAAAGCTTCCTGACTGGAGTACTGCTGCCTCGTCCGATGTAGATACTGTTCGTAAGTGGTGGGAAAGCGCCCCTGAATCGAACGTTGGTATCTACTGTAAAGGTTCGGGATTTCTTGTTATTGATATTGATCCAAGAAACGGCGGACCAGACTCCTTCGATAAATTTGAAGAACTCGTTGACGGGGAGCTTCCTATAACAGTGGAAGCAATTACTGGATCATACAATATTAATGGCCATCAAAGTAGGGGACGTCATCTTTTCTACAAATGTAATGAAGATGAACAGCTTCTTGGTAATTTAAATAAGTCTGGGCTAAAAGGTATTGATATCAAGCACAATGGGTATGTACTTGTTGCTCCTTCTAGACATTTCTCAGGAAATTGTTATGAATGGGTTGAAGGTAAGGCTCCGTGGGAGATAGAAATTGCAGACGCTCCTGAGCAACTTTTAAACTCTTTAAGGAAGAGGTCTAGAAAAGCTACGTCTCTTGGTGAAAGCGATTGGTCTTCTATTTTTGGGGATCTAGATATTGGTAATGACCGAGTAGATATTGAAAGAATGCTTGAAGAAGGAATTGAAGAGGGCTCTCGAGCAGTAGATGTATACAAGATGACGTGTGCACTATCTAATAAATTTCCCGTGGCAACAGAAGTTGGTCGCATGGGAGTAGAAACTATGATGATTAGATTTAATGCTGAAAAGATTAGACCTCCGATGGATCTTGAAGGAAGCAACGGACTTCTTATGCACGTTCGTAACGCTATTAATTTTGTTCTTGATAACCCAAAAAGTGAGCGCATGTGGCCGGGGATTAGTAACTTTCAAAAAGACTGGGCCAATAAATCTACAAATGAGGCCAAACTTTCCACAGAAAAAATTGAAAGAAAAATGATTCAGCCGATAACTGGTGTAGTTATGCCTAAGGAATACCCTGCTCAATTAGCGGGAACTGTTGGCGGAAAAGTGATTGAAAATCTTCAAGATATGGACTCGGTAGCTGATGCCGTAACACGCGGGAACATTGATATTCCTAAAGATCCTGACGCTCTTTTCGAAGAAGACGGTGGTGAGCCGGGCAAAAGAACTCTTTCTGATACTGGAAATGGTCGTAGATTAATTGACACATTCGGAACTGCAGTTCGATATACCCCCGGTCTTGGGTGGTTTCATTGGTCTCAAGGGTATTGGAAGCCTGACGTAGAAGCACTAGAATTGCAAGAACTTTCTAAAAGACTCTCACCTATTATTGCTGCCGAAGTAGTTAATTATGAGGATCCTGACAAGCAGGGTGAAGTAGTACGTTGGGCTATGCAATCAAAGTCTAATTCAAGAATAAAAGGAGCCATCGAAAATGCTAACTCTGACCCTAGAGTCTTAGTTGGTGTTGATCGTTGGGACGCAGATCAAAATTTATTTGGAGTAAGCAATGGCGTTATTGACCTCAAAACTGGTGAACTACTTCGCGGTCGTCCAGACCTCTATATTACTCGTCGTGCTCCTGTCGCCTACTCTCCTGGGATGCGAAATATCCGTTGGGAACAATTCCTAGACTTTGCAACAGACGGTGATAAAGAATATCAAGACTGGCTGCAACGAGCAGCTGGGTACACTCTTACAGGCTCAAGTAAATACGACATCATGTTTCTAGTTTACGGTCCTCCAGGGTCTGGTAAAAATACTTTTGTTGAAGCTCTTGTAAAGGCTCTTGGTACTCAAGAATACGCATGGCCTCTGGATTCAAGTATTCTTGCTGCAAATGACGGACAATCAAACAGTTCAGATTTGTATCACTGGGCAATGCTTCGTGGTCGTCGTATGGTATGGGTTGATGAGCTTCCCGACTCTGAGCGACTAAAAGAGAACGCAGTAAAGAAGTTAACAGGTTCTTCTGAAATCTCTGCTCGATCACCAGGAGAAAAACCATTTACATTTGCCTCGCAAGCCAAGTTATGGGTGTCTACAAACCATAGGCCTATTATTACTGATGATGCCATGTGGCGACGTATTAGACCGATTCCGTTTACATGTATCCCCGAGGTCCCCGATCCAGACTTAAAAGAATATATCTTTGACCCAGAGGGTGCGCTACCTGCGGTACTTTCGTGGGCGGTTGAAGGAGCAATTAAATTACTTGGATCTTCCGCTAGAGATGGTCTCGGTTGGTGCACTCGGGTAGCAGAAGCTGCTGATATGTATAGAAAAAATGAAGATCGTATTGGAATTTTCTTTGATGAAGAAACTAATCAATCAGAAGGTGCCTCTGTCCCAGTTAAATCTATCTATACCCTCTACAGAATGTGGTCAGAAGAGCGTGGAGAAAGAGCTATGACTCAGATTGCATTCCAAAGAAAACTTGCAGACAGGAATATGAATGTGGTAGGTCTAGGATCTAGAGCAATCATTCATGGATATTCTTTAGCTCCACGATCAGTGGAGACTGAGACTGTTGACTGGGGAACATTAAGCAGATTTGCAAGATAAGAATCTGATACTAAGCAGCTTGCTATTTATCGAGCAGTAAAAATTTTTCCACCACGGTTAGGTGGTTTCCCGGAGTCTCTAATGTTTGGGATTCTTCTTGCCGCTGAAGATTTAGCTGTAAGTTTTCCACCAGTAAACCCAGGAGGTGGCTTGATAAGTAGAGCTGTCATTGCATGGACCAGTGCATCTACTCGGTCAGGAGACTTCTTAGTCTCTTCAGGTATCCACGAAGTCATCTGAGATTCAAGATCTGTAAGATATCCAATGTGATGAATTCTTTGTTGTTCGTATGCAAGGACTACAGGTTCTGCTCGTAAAGCTTTTCCATACTTAGAGTGAACTTCTAATACTTTAACTCCAGGGTCTATTGAGTTAATAGCGTTTCTTACTAATGCTCCACCTTGATTAACTTCAGCAACTACAGGAGCACCCCAACGACGAGCCATCTCTACAACTCTACTTGCCCATACTTCAGGGGACCCATGAATAGAAGCATCTTCCATAACCCACGCGTTGCGTTTGTATAAATCTCGATCTGCAGTTGCTGCGCACACAACAATTCCACATTCGTCTCGAGGATTCTCTGCTACAGATGGGTCTACTCCAATACATCTAAGAGGTGCGGATGCAGGGAGCATCCCATGACGAGATTCTTCAATCATTTCAATTGTCCAGAGTGCTCCTTCAACATCGCTCAGCATTTCTCCATAGAGTTCTTGCTGCGCAAGACGAGTTCCTTCGTAAACACCCATGATTGACTCAAGGTATGCCTCTGATAGGTTTCCAGCGTTGTCTAGGGTGCTACCTTTTGATATATAAACTTTACCTGTTCTCTCCGACTCTGCTAGTAGTGAATACAGAATCGGCACACGTTTAGGAGTAGTAGTTGCAATAATTTGCGGGTGTGGGCCAAGACGAGTTGCAACTCGTAAGTTATCCCAAGATGTCATACCTGCTGCGTCAGGGGACTGTCGCCACGCTGCTAGTTCATCTGCCCATGAATAGTTAGCCTGGACACCACGGAGGCCGTCAGGCTCATCAGCAGTAGCGAGTAGTGCGGTATTCCCGTTAGGCCATGTAAGACGACGCTTAGAGGGTTCGTAGTGCGGTCTTTCGGAAGGAGGAGATATATCTAATATGCCAGAGTTACCTTCAACGATTACATCTCGAACGTCAGCAGCAGTACGAGCAACCAAAAGAAATCTTAATTGACCCTCGTTTGTCAGTTTTGCTCGATCTCGTACCCACTCGGCGGCGGAACGTGTTTTTCCGCTTCCACGGCCCGCAAGATAAAGCCATACATTCCAGTCAAATCCGTCAGGAGGACGTTGCTCTGGACGCGCCCATGCAGACCAATCCCACATAAGCGCATCCATATCGACACCAGCAAGAATCGCTTCTCGTTCTTCTTTAGGCAGTGAGGCAAGCTGCTCCATCATGCTTTGGGCCATATCACCTACTACTGATCTGCAAAGTCTCTTCTTTGTAGACTTCTCTGTACCCCATAGTATAGCGGAGCAGCGGAGCTGAGGCCCATACCACGAGCGATAGCAGCTAGAGATACTCCTGATTCGTACTCATGAGCAATGGAATTATGGTACTCCTCTGCTGTCCCACTTTTTGCTGCCTTAATTCTATTAATTGATTCTTCTATATTTTCAGTTTTTGATTTACTTTTTGGCTTAACAGAGGATACAACTACATGCTGCATCATAATTCTTCGACGAATCCCAGCGTAAGCAACATTTAATTCTTTAGAAAGCATTGGGAGACTGCCACCCTTATTATAAAATTCAGTCAAAAGTCTTGTGTACTCCCGGCTAGCTATATGTGCTGGGGTGGTTTGATTTCTTGATCCGTATGCTTTTTTTGCTAGAGTTAGTAGTGGCTCTATTTTAGACTTATATTCTTCTACGAGTTCCGTATTCACTGTGTATCCTTTCGTCTTTATTAGGTCGAATGTGAATCATACCTCAGGGGTGTTAGGCAGTCAACTTACATCAAAAAACCCCCGTAAAGGGGGGTAAATTGACTAATAAAGGTATGTATCAAGTTAGGACCTCTGCGTCAGGCCCACCTTGAAAAATCTAGTGAACCACCTCCTACGACGCGAAAGTAACTAAAGCAATAGTACCATTGGACTCACTCCTCTACCTCTTTGAAGAGTTCGTATATTCGGTCCAATTCTTCCGTGATCTTTATGGCATGTGGATTTTCTGGTTGATCCCTAAGGAATTTTACGAGTAGGTCTCCAACCGAGGGCTGAACAAACTGCAAATATTCTCCAGTTTCGCCCCAGAAAGTGATTATACTTCCCTCATCAAGAGAGCCATCTGGCAAGTTTTTATCACGTTTTAGACAATAAAAAAACATGAAAATTCTTTCTTTAAAAGACATCTTAAAAATCATACTTTGTTTTTTGGTTCCAGTAAGGAAACTCCACCCCTGTAGAAACCGATATTTCAATGTTTGATGTGTGTAATAGTCAGTGCTAAATCTAATACTCTCAATGTGCGTTTTGTTTGTAAAGATCCAGTCTCTATGTACAAAATGATTTGCTGAGAAATCTAAGTAATCTAAACCCTTGCTCATGGTGCAACCCTTCCATTTGCTGCAAATGCTGCATAAGTTATTGGCATATGCTCTTTTAAAATCTCTTCGTAACGTTCTGCAACCATTTCGATCTCGCGCTGGGGATAGGACGGAAAGTGTGAGCCCTCCACATGCTGTCGTAAACTAAGAAAATTCATAAGTGCTCGAGCATTCATAGTTACATACGCACTTGAGTATATATTTAGAGGCAGCGCTATACGAGCCACCTCTTTAGCGATTCCGTTGGCTAAGAGTTGTTCATAGTTTTGATAGGCATCTATACACTGCTTCTCAAAAAGAACCTTAGTCATTGCGTATTGATCGTTAGTGCCCTCTATAAACTGATAGTGACCCGTTTTACCAATCTGCTGAAGGTTGCGTTCCCGCGCAGGAATGTAAAACTCTGGCTTTAAGACTGCATATCTACCGGACTCTTCGTTGTAACTTGCGATCCGGTGCCGCATGTGTTCGCGCCATACGAAAATAGGGGCCTTGACATAAAATGTAAAGTATGAATGCTCAAAGGGGCTTCCGTGGCGATCACGCATTAGGTAGTTGATTAGCCCTGAAATCTTTGCTTCATCCTGTGTAACATCTTTTGAGGCTTCACCTTTTGTACTTACCCAAGCGGCTCTTGCTACATCTATATCTTGTGCGCTATATTTAATGAGCTCTACTATAACTTCCGAGCTATATTGAACGGATTGCACTAAGTTCCTCCATAAGTGATTCGTTTTCTTTTTCTGAGCCCTTGTTTCGTTTAGTTTCTGCACGTTGCGAAGCCTTGGTAATAACTTTTTCTAGTGTTTTTACAGCCTCTACTAACTCAACAGAGTCGTTACTAAAAGTAAAGTATTCGAAAGTAGCTTGAACCACTACCACTTCATTGCTAACTGAGCCGTCAGGGTACTCTAGAAATTTAACGGAGTCAATACGTTCTAACTTCAACAACTCTGGACTGCCAGGTTTTGGCTGTCTATATTTAGATCCCACTGTCTTGTTCCTCTCTTATCGGATACATTTCTGCCATTCTTTTTGCTAGTTCTCGCATTTCTTCTATCGCTTCAGGAGTGTCTTTACCGTTTGACATTTCTTTCTGATGCCACTCTCTAACTGTTGCTAGGGCTTCAGCAGTAGAGGTCCATTCTTGCGAGCGTCCCTCAGTGCAGAATACAGAAGAGCAGATAGTGATGCTTTTAAATTTTATCGTACCCCCATCCTCTCTGTCCCAGACGTCCCCGTAGTCTACAGAAATATACCCCTCAGCAGACTTGCAAAAGGACTCGTATAGAAAGTAATGATTGTAGGACTCGCGCAAAAGTCTTTCAATTTCTTTAATGTCTTCATACTCTTCTGGCGTCATGAGGATAGACTACCGTATGGTAGACAAGAAATACTAGGGCCGTGTATAGTTTTTCTATGACATACTTTCAGATTGAAGATACTAAGTGGGCCGATGGTTTACAGTCTGGCCTTGAAGAATAT
>Ga0208770_1001162_pt1 | contig 13678 bp, 19 predicted proteins | sample AntAceMetag02UK9_FD_184771 | JGI IMG/M metagenome (GOLD analysis project Ga0208770, IMG submission 184771) | Saline lake microbial communities from Ace Lake, Antarctica - Antarctic Ace Lake Metagenome 02UK9 (SPAdes) (version 2) | ecosystem: Environmental > Aquatic > Non-marine Saline and...
TAAAAACCATTTTGGGTACCGAAGATTACGATGAGTGGATCACATACGTTGATGACCGCCCGTTTAATGATTCCAGGTACCATATCTGTGCAAAAAAATTAAAGGGATTGGGGTGGTCACAAAAGAAGGGCAGAGAAGATCTCATCAAGTTCCTAAATGATTAAAGAATACATCAATCATAACCATATAATGACATTCTACCTCCCAGATTCAATGGGATGGGGTAATGTCGCTCTATGTTTATCTGATTTAGTACATAGGTCCCCCAATCCAAGGGTCTACAAGAGTCTCTTAGACGTTGATAGGGGTGTTGAGTTCCATGGTTTTGAAATTACCGATAATCCAAATGAAGATAAATTTGAATCACGTATAGCGATCAATCCCACATACTTTCATCAAGTTCATTCAAATCTCGCTAAAATTATAAAGCCTACAAAAGAACTACAGAGTATCATTGATAACCGTATACAATGGTTTCCACACGGTTTGAAGTATGGTATGCACATCCGTCGTGGGGCATGTTCTAGAGATTCTAAGGATATAGGTTGTCACGGGAGAGACGAAAATGGTGATATTAAGAAGGCTTACTTTGCGAAGGACAGCGCCCTTGATAAGTTTGTAGAGATTGTAGAAAAAAGTGATGGTCCCATATTCTTAGCGAGTGATAGCCGAGAAATTAAGGATATGTTTAAGAAGCGCTTTCCAGATAAGATTGTAACTCTTGAGCATGACATTGTACTCACATACAAATGTGACACACTCAAGAACTATGATGTCACGAGGGAACAAAGACTCGCGTGCTACATTGATTGGTTCTTACTTTCAAAATGTAAAGAGTTATACATCACCGCAGGTAATCAAGATCTCACCGACCTGTCAACATTTGGCTACAGCGCAGGAGCATATGGAAGATCAAACATTCATTTTGTCTTCAATTAAGTTGAAATCCAAAATGTTTACACGATGATCTTCATCATCATTTAGAATGTATTTTACATTCTTGATATCCACTTTCTTTCCGTAGAGTTCGTAAAACTTTTCTTCAACCTTTTTTTTCTTTTCTTCAAACTGTTTGAAATCCTCAAAAAGTTTATTGATATCAACCTTATCCAAATTCTTGTAGTTGTTAACATATGCCATCCAATTTGATGGTTTTCTCGTTTCGTGGTCAAGTATACTCACTTTCTCGATATTTGATGTTTGATGTGCAATCGGAATATTTAGTATAGGTCTTTGAGATGACATCATCATACCATGAATAACAATATCAATTGCCTCGTGCATATTCAAATTAGAAAGAAATCCACTCGCAAATTCTAATGAATTCCAAAAAACCTCCATACCCCCATTGTTTGGTATTTGATACACTTCACGGAGTTTTGGTTGAAGATTGAAAAATGGTGACGTACCCATGTTTATGTAACCGTTCTTTTCAACTTCATCAGGAATACTTTCTAGGATTTTATCCCAATCTCCGTAAAATGCAACGTCGTCATCAATGTGAAAAGCAGATTCAATTTTTTCATCCACCATTTGCTTCATACATATAATTGTTTTTACGAAATTACTCGTCAATTTTGGACCGTATGGAAGTTTTAACTTAACATTGAGCCATTGTACAAATAGATGGTCATGGTTGTAGTCCTCAATCCAACGAATATCTTTGATAGGTACCCTCTCCTTGAGATGTTCTTCTAGGAATACCTTTCTTTCAGGTGAAAGGTCGGGACAATGTTTAATGAATGCAACTTCAGGTATTTTCATATATCTGAATATGTTTTAATTTCTATAAGTATAATAAAACATGTCTGACATTACTTCAACTATGCGCGCATCCAGGATGTACAATAACGCCAAGGCGATTGCCTCTGGTAAGGTTGATCTTGAAGTATCGTGGGCTACCATCGGTGGTATCCTCCTTCTCGGATTCTTATACATGGTGACTGCATCTATCGGTATCGGTGTCTTTTCCAAATGTGAAGCCATGAAGGGTAAGTCTGTCCAAGAGAATCTCAATAAGTACCTCGCGGCCACCCTCACCATCGCCCTCACTATCCCATTCACCCTCTTCATCACGAAGATTGTCAAGAACGAAGCGGCTGTTTTCACTCTCATCTATTCCCTCATGGGTCTCATTGGTGGTGCGGCGGCCCTCAATTGGACCCTCAAATGTCCCGAAGCCAAAGAGGCTGAGAAGGGTTATTCCGCGTTCAGTGTTGTCCTATTTACCATCACCCTCCTCTCTTCATTCTATATGCTGAAGCCTAAGAGGATGAAACTGGGGAGTATGATGGGTAAAACTTTATAAATGTGTACACTAGAGGATGAGACCTATAGCTGTAAATGTATATATTCTCATGATGCTCGTGTCGTATGTGATACGTAGGACAGGAAGATTAACAATGAATGAAAAAATTAAAATAATAGATTTTTTAGGTTACATGGCACTCAATCCCAATAAGGTGGTGAATCCAAGCATAGCCAACCTACCATTTTTGAGCTCAGCTTCGGGGGTGAATGCACCGATTTTCTCGGTGGTGAAGTTTTCGGCTGTGAACAGAGACGCGAGTGCCAATGTAGTAACAACGCCAGTCGCAGCGATAGCATACCCAGGATCCTCAATCTGCTGAATGACATTTTCACCCGTCATCATCCAGTTTAGAGAACCCCAAAGGAAACCCTGCATAGCGGCGCGACCATTGAGAATCTCAGCGAAACGAGTCTTGGGGTTGTATGGTTCAGGCTTTGACTCGTACTCAATTATAATATCCTTAACGGGTTCAACAGAAGAGCGAATCTTCACAGGTCCACGTGTATGACGCTTAGTCGTCAACTTAGATTGACGATGCACATGATAGGATGGCTTAACGGAAGCACATGTAATAGAAGACATTTCTACCTATATGATGTTACAAAACTTTAAACTTGTTTGTTCTCCTTGATGAGGATTTTGTTTAATATATACAATTGCAAAAATAGACCAGCACCTGTATATGCCACGGTAAAGTTCATACCGTACTTCCTAGATTGGTATATGAGCCATAAGCAACTTCCCATGATACCTAACAGTACTGCATTTTTCCGTGTTTCGTCAACTTCATCAGAACGCTTGAAATCCTGATGCATCTGGATAAAACCAACACCGAACGCAATCGCAGCGAGTACGTTATCTGTATCCATTTTTATTCTATACTAAGAATAAAAATGGACGCTATTATCGAAAAGTTTTCGGGTAAGATTGACGCTAAGGCTGTCATCACAATGGTTGAAGAGATCAAGAGGGAATATTTGGGTGATGGTCTCCAGAAGGAGGACATCCCTCCAATCGTCGCGAGGCTGATGATGAACACCATGAAGTTCAAGAAGCTTGAGGGTCCTCAAAAGAAGAAGTTGGTAATCGCAGTGTTGTACCACTTGATTGAAGAGATTGATGAGGGTGAAAAGGATTCAGAGTTTGAAAGTATTCTCAAAACAATGGTCCCACCCATTATTGATGGGTTTGCTACCATGATTAAAACTAATAAGGCCTTATCGGATGCCGTCACGAAGTTATTTCCATGCTGTATGAAACCAAATTAAGGATTTGAATTGTTAACGAAGTAGTATGAAGTTTCCTCCTTTGGAGGTTATGATACAGTACGGAATCTATACAGTAAAAGAATTAAAGCGATTTTCTAAAGGACTTGTCCCAAAGAAGAAGAACCTAAGTGTACTTAACGAGTGCGAAAAGTGTGCTTTTGTGTTTCCAGGACCTACATGTAATAATTGTGTGGTATGAAGTATTGTACCGTAAAAAGTTATATGTCTAGAGGGCCCGAGTTTATAAGTAATAATCATATGTGTGCAGAGAGACAACTCATTCGTCGGCTTTACCACGAGTGTTTAAAAAAAGGTTATAAATCCCACCAATTTACCGAATGGCTACACCGAAAATATGGTCACTTGATTATATTTAGAGCAAACGTCCACGGAGACGCTATATCATTACCATGTGTTTTATGCAGGAAAATGATAGAGCGGTATGACATATGCTGGGCAGCACATGATGGTTCTAAATGGGTTCATAGCAAAAAATCAGAAGAATTACCGCATTCACTACCGACTGCTAAACAAAAGAGATTGTTAGGTTTTGGGAGTGATAATAAGACCTAACGCGGATTCCAAGTTATTATGGCTTCGTTGTAGTGGTTTATTTCTCTTTAGTTTTAGTGCGTTATTAGATGACGAAGCATTCTTTATTTCATCCATCCGCTTCGTGTTTGAAATAATGGGTATCACCTTATTTATTACGGGTACACTTTCAATCTTCTTAGGCTCCTCTATGTCTCTAGTTTGATTCTCTCTGAACTGCTCTATAGTCATGTCACCACCAAATTCTTTTAGAACGAATCTATTTGGTGCAGGTTTAACTGGACCAATTTGATTAAACATTTTTTTACGCATCATCACTACGTTTCCACAAACACGACTACCTATTGTACAGCCATATTTATCTATCGCGTGGGACTTTACACAACTCCATGAACAGTAATTGCCAGCCGTGTAAAACTTGTTTCTACGATCATCGTATTTGTATGGCATAGTTAAAGGTGTTCCCTCGAAGGAGTGACAACACCACCAACACCACATACGTTTAAAAATAATTTTTTCTTTAAGTGTTATCTTCTCTTAGAACCACTAAAAACTAACATTATTATGAACATACAGAGAGAACAAAGTGACACCGAACCCACACCACCATATGTGAGATACTGAACATTCTTATCTTCCCAGTCAAACTTTGCAGGGTAACGAGTGATCGGGAGAAGATTTAAGGGCCATTTGTCAAATGGTGGTTGTCTCACTAAAGCTCTCGCTCTAGCTGCCGCTAAAGCATTATCCATGAAACTCGTATCCCTCTCTTCGGACCACCAATCTGGGAATGTACGTATTCTATCCGGGTCATAATTGCATTTGACCGCGATATTATTATTTGTGTTTGTACGGATGTCTATATCCTTACCACATATTGGGTAAGTGGCTGCACAGTCACTCTTTACATTTGGTGGAATGTAGCCACTATCACACGACCTAGGTCTACAATGTCCTTTAGTTTTGAGGGTAGTGTAGGATACGGGATCTTCTACTTCATCTTCATCTTTACCCGCAGCAAGAGCCGCAGCTTTAAGTTCGGCCCTCTCCTCTTTTGTACTAAAAGCATTCTTATTTTCCTCGAGGATTGTATAGTATCTACACCCAGCTGCTTCCGGGTTAGTATCACACACGTTATTCTTCATATTGTAACATGTACAGTGGAGGTCATCTGGTTTAGCCTGACAGTACTTTACCCATGTTTCATCGTATTTGTCTGCCAATTTATCTCTGTTACATCTACTATCACTTTTTATACGATCTTCCGCTGCTGTGCCCAATGTTATACCAGTCGCCACAGTTGATATATATGTGGGTCCATCTTCATTGAGACACCATTGAGACCTCAAAACATTTGTCTGATCTCTATCCTCACATGTTTGACCACCCCCGATTTGTTCCGTATAGTTGCCGAGGGATTGACAAAACTCATCAGCTAAATTATCCCAATTAAAAGTGTCCTCACACCCAATACTTTTGATGTACTGAAGTCCATATGATGTTAAAGGCATCTTTCCGCGGTTTGTGAGATAGTCGTCGCCGTACTCCTCCTTGAGTTGTTTGGCAGTCTCTTCACATTGATCAATTTCTATGGGAGCGGCGGATAAATTATTATCACCAATATCACAATCTATGTACCCAAAGGCACACCCGGCACCCAGTAATAAAGCCATGGTACTCTACTAGTTGTGAATATTTTTATCATCGTCTGAACCTAGATGATCCAGAGTTACCACCACCACCTGAACTTACAAGTAATATCAATACTAGGATACAAACACATGAAATACATGAAGAGGCAACTGAACCCCCCGCACCAATCTTTTTGTTTGTGTCTTCCCCAGTGATGTCACTAAAGGAGAGGGGTATATACTGACCTATACCCACTGGAAGATCTGCTACAAAATTTGCAGCGGGATTTCCAGGGTTTGTTAAGTTACCGTCCTGGTCGTATTCTTTGCCTCCTATATTACATTTTGCATCGATCGTAGACTCAGTTAAGTTTTCAGCTGATATATCGTACCCACAAATCTGAACGGGTGACGCACAATTTTGATTTGAATTTTCAAGAATCCACTTGGAGGTACCCGCTTCTTCCTGGCACACTAGACCATAACACGCTTCACGACCAGACCATTCAGTTTTAAAAGCATCGGGTGTTTTCTCAACTAGGACATCATATGTTAAAGCCTTTGCGGCACACCCCGCAGCGTTTGAATTATCGTCACACACCCCATTCATCACATTGAAGCATGAACACCATGGATCGGCCGCACCCGTTTCAGTTATACAATATGTAGTCGCGAGTTGCACCCACGCATCCGGGCCTACGTACTCCTTCGTACACGCAGCGGCTGATTTTATCCTATCACCCACACCACAATATGTTCTAGCTAGGGCCGTGCCAGCATTCCGTTCTATGCAAGTAGCCTGACCGTCGGTACCACCAGGGTTCTTTTCGAAATTATCGACATTTGCACAGAATGTATCTCTCTGCTGTGATAACCATAGTGTCAAATGGTTACTACAACGGGAACCTTCTTGATTTGGATTGAAAGTTCTCAATGCCAATTCACTCGAAGCCGATTGGTAGGTAGAACAGGCTGGTGGAGGAGGTGGAGGTGGAGGTGGAGGTGGAGGTGGAGGTGGATTATATGCTGTGGGATTACCCTGTGCTACATCGACTATCACACATCCAGGTGTGTATTTCATCACTTCGTTATCACAAGGGTTTCCTCCTCCCATGATGTTTTAAATCTACTATTTACTAAGATTTTATTAAACGTCCGGTCAACTTTAATAAAATTGGGTACACAAATTTTTACGCTATTTACAGAGTCTTCACGAGTTCCAAAAGTTCAGCCTTCTTGCCCTCTGTCGCGAGCGTCAGGATCTTCTCGAGTTTGGACTCATCATCGGTCATCTTCTTAGCCATACCATAGACGATGAATGGGTTAGGGTCTTGTCGGTCCTCCACGTAAAGGACGATGTCGGAAGAAGTTGCGACATCACCCTCCAACTTTTCAACTCGCCTGGGTCGCATTACCAACCAACCCACGATAGCTATGATAGCCACAATCAGAATGACCTGATTGGGTTTAATCTTTTTGAGGTTAAGTTTCATTATACATTTCAGTAACATTTTTTTTTCTCAGTACAATTCAATATAACATGGGAGGAGGAGGATCACAAACGATCAATCAAACCTTCGATATGTCTGCCCTCAACAAGAGTATCTATGAACAGACCACGATAAACTCAAACTCATCTATGGCAGCACAGGCTAACATCCAGAGTATGCAAATTGACCTGAGAAATATAGTTGCTTGTACAACCAACATAAGTCAGACTGTTAATGCTAGTGCAAGTGCAAGTTCTACACTCGAGAATGACCAAACAACCGCGATTAAGAATGCTATCACCACCGAAATGCAAGCTGCAGTTCAGGCGCAAGTTGATAAGGTTACAGAGGCTGGTAACTTTCAGTTTGGTGACAAACAGAATGTGAATCAGAATGTTATTCTGGCAGTTCAAAATGTTATTGAGAATAGCATCGTCACTGAAAATATCAACGAGGCTGTAGCGGAACAAGTGACCATTCAGGATGGTGTGTACACCATCGATGGTTACGATTGCACCCTAGGTGGCGAAATTAACTATAGCCAAGATATTACAGCCCAAGTTGTTGCGAATATAGTCACTAAAAATCTCACAGATTCCATCGCACAAAGTGATGTCTTGAATCAACTCCAAGCCGCCGCGGATGCAGCTACAAAGACGGAGAACAAGGGTATCGCCGATATTATCAATTCCATCTTTGAGGGTCTCACAGGTTGGATGAAGTATATCGCGATCGCCTCAGTTGTGTGCTGTTGCATGGTAGTTATTCTCGCTGTCGTGATGGGACTCTCACCAGCTGGTCAGAATGCGACTAGAAACATGAGTAAGGCCGCTAGTCGTAAGTTCTAAAAATAATTTTATAGCAATTCCACACCTATACATATATTCCAAATATGTATACGTAGTTAAAGCTATATTTAAAGAATTATATAATGATTCTGAGTATTGATGTTGGTATAAGGAATCTGGCTATGTGCTTACTTGATGAGGATCACAATAATATCGTTAGGGAGTGGGATGTCTCAGGTGTTCCACCCGAACATAAGGACGGTATCTATGTATCCCTACGAAAACACTTAGATGAGAGACCTTGGGTCCTCGGAGCCAAGACAATCCTCATCGAGAAACAACCCGACCGTAACAAGAAGATGGTCTCTGTGATGCATTTCCTACACGCGTATTTCATCATTAAGTGTCCTCAAGCTGAGACGATACTATATGACGCTCGTCACAAGATCCCTGATGTCGCGGGACCCGGTAAGGCGCAATACAATAAGAGAAAGAAGGCTGCCATAGAGAGGTGTGAAGCTTTTATCCGTCAAGATGATGTAAATGCACAATGGTTAGACACTTTCCTCAAGTCCAAGAAGAAGGATGACCTAGCAGACACTGTCATGCAAGCCCTAAGCTTCGTGAACAGAGTAGAGGTCACACCCGCATCAGCAAAAAAGAAAAAGAGTACGAAACTTGTAGCTCGCAAACCCAACGAGAATCAAAAGAGGACAAAGTATTCAAAGTCAAACTTGGCATGGATCTATCTCAATAAAGTGGAATGTGAAGTTCTTGAGAACAACAAAAGGTTTATAAAGGATCTCAAGCGGTACTATCGTGATATTGATGATTTGGTGAAGGAAATTAACACAAAATAATTTATACACAATTCTAAATGATACTTTATGTATTACTGTTGTCACTCTACTTTTACAGAGTGTTGCAAAACAGTAACAGTGAAAGACATCTAGATGATAATTTCTTTTTTGCACATTTCAGTAAGATTAATAACAAAAACTTTTTCGTGTACCCGGAATTATTGTTGACATCTCCGAAACACATCGTTCTAAACGAAGGTGAATCCTTATACATACCACCCAACTGGTGGCATTGGATTAGAAGTGAAAAGTCCATCGCTGTAAACTTTTGGTGTTTGGATAATTATAACGCCTTTAATGAACCCCGTGTATTACGTGATCAAATAGAAAATAGAGATGTGATAATTGAAAAAATTTCCAATTACAATTATTCTGTGATGCTTTGGAATGGTTCAAATGATAAAACTATTCCGGGTAAAATGAATATAAATGGAGACAATAACTATGTCATAACATTACCCGGGTATGGGAATACTAAAAAGAAAACGAATATTCCTCTACTCGACCACGTAAAAAAAGATATCGTGAAACCAAAATACTTCAAAGACATGGATGTTGATGTGAACCTATGGATTTCAGCTGGTAAGCATGATACAGGTCTACATTATGACGACAAAGCTGGAATATTATCAGTCCTAAAAGGTAAAAAGTATATAACCCTCTACCCTCCCCATAATTCTTCGTATCTACACCCATATGAAGTTGTCCCAAAATGGGCTAAAACAAAATCTTATAAAGTTGAGTATAACGTGTTCCACTTTGATAGGGAACTAAAAAATGCTTTACCTTCCTCAAGACTTTTATATGAATCCTTGAACGGTGCAAAGTATAGGAGTGATATAGTACAGAAATTAAGTGCATTTCCAAACAAAAGTGTGTGGGGTTGTAAAAAGCAGGGTGATCATATGAGATGGGAAGTGTATCAGTATCAGTATGACATCAAAGATTCTTCAAGAATATCTCCATTACTCAAAGATAGAGGTATCGTGATCACATCTACGGATGTATACGACACGTCAAATGTCATAGGAGATGAAGATCACATCTACACTCGCGACAATGGGTATATGGGTTATCCATTTTTTGGTCATGGGTATAAAAATGAAGATGATCCGGAAAGTATTTTTGTATTAGACGGAACTCAGAGATTCAAAACAAATTTTAGAGACTACATGAAAAAAATAGGTTTTGATAAAAACGTTGACAAGTTTTATTCCTATCAAAATCAATATAACTGTAAACATATATGCGTCCACAATAAAATGAATAATCAATTTTTCATTCAATACCTCGGTATAACAGTTGAAGACTTTGTATGGTTTTTAATTAAGTTTGGTTACGATACCCAATTGGTAAAACATGTCATAACAAATATGCATCTGTATAGAGATATCAACCACGAAATAACTATAGTGTACGATATAAAAACGGGTGAACCCGTCCGTTCAGGATTTTATGGTATCCTCATGAAGTAAATTAAGGAATTGAAGTGAGTACAGTATATACAATGAGCCTCACTATCCGAATGTCCGCCGCTACCAACAAACCCAACATTGATAAAATTATCAAGAGTAATAAGCGTCTTAGGGCTGCAGCGCATTCTTCAAAAACGAATAGGAAACATCATCGTGTAGCAATTGATGAACTTGATTCATTTTTGGATCTCATCGATAACGCCATCGATGTCATGAATAATACTACAGTTGAAATTGAAAAGTCACAAGAGAAACTTTGTGAGTTGTACGATTTTTGCGGAGAAGTACCTTTCGATGAGAGTTGTGATTATTAAAGATTAGAACGGATAGATTGTTATAATGAAGAAAGTATTGGATCATGGATTTGTGGAGTTGGTGGATCACATGCAGCAACAAGACCTAGATAAGGCTATTGTTGACGGTGCCCGTGTGAGTTATCAGACGGGTACTAAGACCACGCGTGGTGATCGTGGTCTCATTCGTTACCTTGTCCGCAATTGGCATACTTCACCACTAGAACTCGTAGTTTTCAAGTTTCGTATTAAGGCACCTCTATACATTGCTCGTCAGTGGTTGCGACACCGAACAGCATCGGTGAATGAGATGTCCGCGCGGTATTCTATCGTTGACGAGGAGTACTATGAACCAGAGATTCTTCGTGGACAGTCTGCTGTAAATCACCAAGGATCCGAGGGTATTGTGGAACTAGATGATGAATTGAATCAAGCTCTTTCTGAACAGTACAAACACGCATTTAAATTGTATGAACAACTACTTGAAAAGGGTGTATGCAGAGAACAAGCACGTGGTGTTCTCCCCCAATCTACCTATACCTCATTTGTCTGGAAGATGGACCTCCATAACCTCATGCATTTCCTTCAATTGAGGATGGATCATCACGCACAGAAGGAAATCCGTGACTATGCTATAGCCATTTATGAATTGATTCAACCCTTGGTACCCCTATCTATGGAGGCATTCCAAGATTTTAGGGTGAATGCTATGCAGTTGACAGGACCTGAGATTGAGGCAATTGCCGATGGTAAACCCATCGAGAGTCCGGGTGAAAATAGGGAATTCCAAGAAAAGTTAAAGCGCTTAAAAATAAAATGTCAATGATAAGTACTTTATAAAAATGAGTATGACTACTATCACCAAAATTTGCACCAACCCCGTACACAAGAACTCTCTTGACCCGGAATTATCCAGGGGGTCCCACACAGCTTGTGAGATTAAACCAAAATCTCACACTAAAGATACTATTAAGTACATTCCCACTGAATTAAAGTATGAAGATACAGCATGTGCTAGAATGGAGGCTGCGCGTCGTCCTCGCGCCGTAGCGAGAATGAAGAAACTTAAAAATTAAATGTCATTACAATACAAAGTAAAATGCTTGCCATTACAAACACTTTCACCGTATTCGCCGCCGATAAGAAGAACAAGGGATTTAAGAAATTGAGTAAGAAGATCCAAAAGGAACGTGACACTGACGTGGATAAGATCAAAGAGAAGTTCTCTGATGTTTTCCGTGATGAACAGCGTCGTTTGAAGGGATACTTCGAGGAACATAATAAGTTGATCAAGAAGGATGACAAACCTAAGAAGAGTGGTAAAAAGTCTATTGACTTTTACGAAAAGTAAACCATAAGGTACACAAAACAAAAAACATTGCCAGGGGTGGATTATCCCCAAACTTCTCAGCCAATAGAGCGCACACCACGCTGTACTGGACGAGCCTAATTTCCTGTTGTGTTTTGATCATCGTTCGTTTCATAGATCCTCTAGACCTTTGAAGTCCGGTGACAGCCGTATTTATCTTACTGATTGTCCCGGGTATCTCCGTCGTCTTCATGAATATGTCACCAACATCCACAGATTCTATAATTTGTTGTTGGATGAGGGGTTCCAGATATGTGAAATAGTTAAAGTCTGGATCAAGTTTGAGACATATACCTTCAATTGTAGAGAAGGCTTTGGCGAGGTATACGAAACTACTGGGTACGACGAATGGCTTTTCCATAGCAAGCTGTGTTGCGAGATCATCCTTCACGATTCCAGAACCATCTAGGGTTTCCAGGTACCCTAAAATAGTTTCAAAGAAGAGTTCAATATCTGAAACATCCGAAGATGTTGGAACAATCACACCCAACTTCACTAGGGTGTCAACTATACCAGCAGTATCCCTCGTGATTATGAATCCAAATAGTTTTGTGAACCCATCCCTAAGTTCATCGGAAAGTGGTATGAGTAATCCAAAATCATAAAACACAAGTTTCCCCTTTGATGAGAATCCCAAGTTACCGGGGTGTGGGTCAGCATGGAAGAGACCATTATCCATAGTTTGGATGACGTATGCGTTTATGAGGGCTTCGCATATCTTATTCTTATTCACTCTCTTGTCTGTAATCTCAGTCAGTTTCGTTGACGCGACGTATTCCATGACTATCATTTCATCGTTTGAATACTTTTTGTAGACTTTCGGAACTTTTACCCAATCAATATCTTTCATACTTTTTTGAAACTTTATCGCATTATCAACTTCTTGTTTATAGTCCGCCTCTCCTAATAGATATTCTATAGACTCATTGAGAACCGTCCCTGAACTATTTCCCGTGTCAATACCTATGCGCTCGAGGAAGTGTACAATATCGCGTATGTTATCGGTATCTTCTTTCATGATATCCAGGATTCCTGGGCGTTTTAATTTTACAACAACTTTTTGACCGTTTTGGAGTACAGCCATATGGACTTGACCGATACTCGCAGATTTAAATGGTACAGGGTCAAATTCTTTAAAAATATCGTAATCTACAATCGTATCGAATTCCACGGGAGGGACATCATCTTGTAATGATTCCAACTCTTTTGTGAACTCTGGTGGATAAAGATCCCCTCTCGTCGAAGCGATTTGTCCTAATTTTACAAATGTCGGACCAAGTTCAAGAAGTTCATTCTTCGTCCACTTACCAAGTTCCTTTTTGTTTTGTACAGTGGCATTTTTCCACAGAAACTTACCAGCAAACTTCCATGTTTTCAACCTTCTACTAGGAACTTCTTTGATTGGTACATGTTGAGCAACACATAACATTCTACTTTCTATAAATGTTTTTATTTTCTTAATATATATAAATGACAAAAATCGCTAATTTGTTTTCACCCGTGACTAAACCAGCGGAAATGCTCGTTAAATCTCAACCCGTATTATTTTCGTTGATTATCCTTTACCAGGGTCTTTTCTCTGGTAACGCGATACGGATTCCTCAACGACTAAGAAGTTTATTCGATAATAAAATATTTCGT
>Ga0208770_1001166_pt1 | contig 13649 bp, 19 predicted proteins | sample AntAceMetag02UK9_FD_184771 | JGI IMG/M metagenome (GOLD analysis project Ga0208770, IMG submission 184771) | Saline lake microbial communities from Ace Lake, Antarctica - Antarctic Ace Lake Metagenome 02UK9 (SPAdes) (version 2) | ecosystem: Environmental > Aquatic > Non-marine Saline and...
CTATAGCCGCTTGAATTTGTGTCTGTTTCTCTTTTTCATCTACGAGTTTTTGTTCATTTAAAGCTGCACTTGCATTACTAGAACGTATACTTGCACGACTCTGTTCTATATCCAATCCACGCATCTCTCCAGCCCCTCTAGCGGTAATAGTTTGGGCCAGAGCTAGTTTGGTTGCATCGTCAACAGTAGAGTCCATTAGTTGTGATACTTCAGCTTGAGAAGCACCACTTACAATAGCGTTTTGGGTAGCGTCTTTTAGTTCTTTGACAGCGGCGAGGTCAGCTTCATAGCCTCTCTTTTCTGTTTCTAGCAGTTGAGCTGTTTGCTCGTCTACTTTGTCTTGCACCATACTAATTTGATTCAATAAGTTTGTGGATTTCAAAGTACGGTCTTGGTAGGCCATATCTACTGCACTTTTAGCAGCAGCGTTGGCTGTTTGGATGTTTCCTTGAATGACTGAGGCTCTGGCAGCTAACCAGGTGCTTCGTGTAGCGGCTTCACGGTCTTCTTGGGTAAGGGAACGCTCTCCTTGCATAGCCCCTTGTCCTCCTAATTGAATGATGTCTTTGTTTTGGCCACTTTTAAAGTCCATGTCAGTAAGTTGTAGCTGAATGTCTTTTAACTCTTTTAGAGAATCTGAGCCACCGCCAAACTCGTCACGAGTAGTGTTAAATAAGTCACTTAGTGAGCCTTGTTCATTTAAAGCACCAAACTGGTCTTGCAATTCATTGCGTTTTTGCACCTCGGCAGATGTGTTTTTTATAAAACCATCATTATCACGTGAGATGTTTGTAACAAGTTGTCGCGATTGCGGTGTAATAGTAGCTACTTGTGGCTGAGGTACAGTAACAGTGTCTACTGGGTTAGATAGCTGATTAGCAGATACAGTTCCTAGATTCCTTTTAGGGGGAGGTGTAACAGACGGCCCAGCTTCTATTTGTTTTACTGTTGCCCTTGCTTCTTTTGCAGTTGCACCATTATCTATATTTTGACGAAACTCTTTAATACGATTTGCAGCAGCTTGTCCTTCTGGAGTTATAGTAGGGTTCATATTTTATATAATTATAACACGATTATCCTCTAGTAGTCTTAGCATTGTCCTTGGAATCAAAGGAGCGATACTCTATTTCTCCTTTAAGAATTACCATAAACTGTACCCAAGGATTAACGTCACCTACTCCGACTGTTTTAAACTCTCCATCAGCGGTAGTCATTTCTGCTTCAATAAGTTTAAAGTTATCGCTATATACTTTAGAGGTAGCGTCTGCTAATCCGATTGAGCGATTAAGCGTAACCGTGTACGTGGTAGCACTAGTAGTAATAGCGGTGATAGAACCCCAGTCACCTGTAAAGTAGCCTGTATTGACTCGCACTAAGTCACCTACAACAACTCCTGACCAATCATCGGTAGTAACAAACTCTGTAGCTGAAACCCAGTTGGCAGTTCCCCTGATTGTTTCACGCTTACGAGTTCGGTAAAGAGTGTTGATGGTTTCTCCTGCTCCTAGAGTAGTGGCTTTGTGAGTAATTTTATTGTAGGCACTTTGAATCGTGTCTGAGTTTAGTTCAGGTGTAACAAACCAGCCTTGGCTTGGTGTGTCTTTCATCACGTATAGTCCTGTGTCAGTGGCACCAGCTCCACAAATTAAAAAAGCATCTGCGCTGTCTGTTACCAGTAAAGCTCCTGACTCATCAAGTATAGATGTACCATAATCATTAGCTGTGTCAGCTAAGGCGGCTCGGTGTGATAGTGAACTGTTAGAGGTGTTAAACTCCCACACTCCTGAATGAAAGCGAGTTGAAGCTGGTGTATCTGTGCCTGTAGTGTCTTCTGAGTTTACTAAAAGGAAAGCTACATCGTTTACTACCTTTACCCCTCTTGGGTGAATTGGCCTGGCACGGTTAGAGTCTTGAATTAGTCCAGGACTGACACCACCTAAATCTTTACCGTTAAAGATAAAAGGAAAGTACGCTATAGTTTTAAAACCGGCCCCGTTAAACACTTGAATAGTGCCTTTTTCGGTAACAATGTATGGAGTATTGTCTACTACCCAAATAGCGAGGACTGCTTGAGCGTCAATCGGATAAGCCTGTCTATACACGGCGGTACTACCTACTACTTCACCAACGTAAATCTCGTAGACATACGCCTTTCCTGATGTTTCATTGTATGTGCCTACCCACATAGCACCTGATAGAGCTGGAGCAAGGCAACAAGCTACCACGTTACTATCAAGGGTAACAATCTTAGGAGAGCCACCCTTTTCTAAGTAGTGAACTAGGTTTTTGTCAGTCACAAAGAAGGTTTCTTTTTGAGATTGGACTGTTTCAGTAACGTGCGGAAAGCCCGTGGTTAAAGCTGTACCGCTTGCTACCGCAGTCCACCAGTTATCGTCATAGGTAGTACCGTCAAAACTAGCGACGTTAGTGTTTAGGGAAATACGCAAGGCTCCATCAAAAGCTACTGCTGTGGTGTTAATATCATTGTCTTCTATGTCCGTTTCTATAGTCCAACTACCAGCTACAGACGGGTCGTTCCCTACACTACAAACAAAAGTCTCATCTTCTGTAAAAGCGTAGTACCTACCATCAAATATTAAAAGGTCATGGAGACCCGCGGCATCGGTTAAAACACTGTCACCTAAGACAAGCTCTAGTTTCTTGCTGTTTAGTATCTTTCCAGGATTGCTGGTTAAATCTATATTAAAAGTCTCCCAAAGTTCACCGAATAAGTCACCTCGATTGGATTGTCTGATTTGTAGCTCTGGGTTAGGTATTTGAAATGACATATTATGCGATATTATCTGTTGCTGGTGCCCACGCTGTTCCGTTCCACTTTAAGACCTGACCACTGGTGGGCACTGTCGCACTCACGTCAATTGCGTCTGCTAGTCTAAAAGGAAACTCTAAACGACGCTCTAATGAGCCAATAAAAGACACGTTTTCTACTCTAATAAGAGCATTTACTGTAGCTTTTAGTTGTGCAAACTCTGTTCTTTCTTGTGGTGACATATTATTTTAATTCTGGTGTCCACGTTGTGGCTGTTTTGACTTCTGGTGTCCAGACTGCTGGTGTTTCATCTCTGCCTGATTGGTCTAACATAGTAGGTGACACTGTGTGCAGTGCGTTTGTTCCATTCCCTCCTACGTCTACACCTGCATTGTTGAATCCTATTGGTGTTGCTGTGTGTAGGGTGTTTGTGCCAGAGGCATCTTCTGGTTGGTTTAAAATCAATAAACCACCAAACCCCCCTGCATCATGGTCGGCGTCATATTCAGTATAAGCAAAGGAAAATCCAGTTACGGTTGTTGACCCTGTAGTTGCGGCATATCCTATTGTCATACTTTTTGCTGATACTCCTGTAGAAGCATTTGTCACGGCTTTTATATTACATACCTCAGTCCAACTTGGATTTGTGTCACTAGAAGTAACAGTCAATGTTGTTGCATCTCCATAGTAATCACTATCAGTATCATCATAAGAAGTCATTACCATAAACATAAGATTTTGACTAACTCTAGGTAGAGAGAGACTAGAACGAGTAAATGTACCACTTGTGGAATTGTTAAAACCACCCTTATCTGATTGATAAATAGGGTTACCTGTATCCCACCCAGATATTCTAACCATTGCTACAACTGAACCCTCTGCAGAACCCCCACCCGTTACAGAATAATTACTTGCTGCGACGTCTCCACTGTCTGCAATCTTGTAAAATACCTGCAATCCTGAGTCAGCAATACCTCCTGGCCCATCATAAAACTCATCATATATTTCTGTAAAACCTGTACTAGCGTAGTTTCTCGTAAACCCTCCTGCTGCAAAAATCATTAGTAGATTTCCTATAGCTACACCTGTTGGTTTAGTTAAAGTGACAGACGTTGCGATTGATGATGCTGATGTTGATGATTCTACTACTAATGCCATACTTTATATTGCTTTAAGTGCAAAGTGTCCCTCTGCGTTTACGGTGATTGCTAGTGTTCCTCCTACTGGGCTAAGTGTTCCTTCAACTATGTCTATAGTAGCTAGTACTGGTGATGTTGCGGCTACTCCTGTATCAACGTAGATAGTGTACTTGTTAGTCGTAGTAGTAACAGACGCTAAAGATGGGTTGGCGGTGTCAAACTCCACGCGAGCGTTTCCTGCGTCTAGCGTAGTAGTGATACTGGCTAGAGTAACAGCGGTTGTCCCTGCTGCTACTGAGGCTGAAACGTCTGAATAGTACGAGTGTGTACCTGCGTTTGGTGTGTACCCTGTAGCCATAAAGACTAGTTTGGGTGTACCGAGAGCAAGTACTGCATCCAGTCCTAGTTTAAGTGATTGTAAATGAAGTGTGCTCATATTATGTATTTATTCGGTTAAATGCTCTGGTTGATAAATTCTTCACTCGTAGCCGCTTTGGTCGGTCTTCATCTCGGGTAGAGTAGTAGTGTCTAATCTTTCCACCTGACATACGACCTCCTGACTCGGCTCCTTCCCATTTAATCAGCTCACTAGCTACGTCTGTGCGGTTAGCGTCAATCGTTCTAAAGCCCATCTGTCTTGAACAGTGCAGTATCAAGTAAAAGTGGTGGGTAAGGGGAATACCTACGTCTGTAGTGTTGTCAGTTACGTCTATATGCTTAGCTGCTCTAGTGTAGTAAGCGGTAGTGGTATAAGTTCCGTCTGGTACTGGATAGACAGCTAGTCCGTTACCGTCTACATCATAGTGCGTAGGAGCGCCTGTGCCGAATTGTACTTCTAATGTGGTGTCTTTATAGTCTCGGCGGTCTATTGCGTGTAGTGGGCGTTCTGTGCCGTTTGAGAGGGTCACTGTGACTCTATCTAGCTGTAGGAATGACTTATCTAGTTGAATCTTTGGGTTTGAGGCTGATACGGTTGATGTAGAGATTGGGTAGGTAGGGTTTCCACTACCGTCAACGTGGTTTCTATCGTCAAACTTTTGTACACCGTCTGAACCCATCGCTATCATTGAATAATCGTTGAGAGCGTACTTGAACATTCTTGTACCGTTAACAGCACTAAGGTTATCTTGTCCAGTAATAAACTTTAAGTGTTCAAATAATTCGGCTGGTGTGTTTAATGTTGATGACATAATGTTTTATAGGGGCTTTGTAGGAGGCACAGAGCGGAGCACCTCCTACAAAAACCCCATAAGAAAGGGGTTTTTGTGACTTTAGTTAGGCTACGCAGAGGATTTGTACAATCTTCGGTGCGTCCTTTGTCCAGATAACTGCATCGTGTTGCTGTGCAACCATGATTTCGATACCGTTGAACAATGGTACTTCCTTTTCCTTCACTGTCATACCAGCACTCGGTAGAGCGATAGTAGTTGAGTTGTAGGCTCCAGCAAGCATTACGTCTGATACAGCAGACCAAGTTGACTGTGCGCCAGCTTCTGCAACTGTAAGAGTAGCAAAACCATCTACTTCGATAGTAGTAGCTGACACCTTTCGGGCAGTAATACCAGCGTTTGTAAAGATAGCTCGGTTAGCAACTGAAAGCTCAAAGTATGAGTCAGCAGCTCCTGTGCCAGCAGCAAATCCATTAGAGTTGTTGACAGCAGCTACGATGTTATCGATAGTTGCTTCAGCAGAACCTCCAAGGTCTACAGCTCCAGCAGCAGAAGGTGTTGCTACAACTGATAGTACTACACCATTGATGGTAAGAGTATCAGCAGCAGTTAGGTTTGCAGCAAGTACGTAACGTGCCATTCGAGGTGTTTCGTTAGTTACGATTACGTCAAGCCCGCCAAATCCAGCAGCTCCTCGGATAATTCTTTCTCCACCTCCTAGCATGAACATTCCTTTTTCCAATGCTCGGTCTGCAAAGCTGAATCCAGCACCCATTGAAAAGAGGTTAAAGAACTTAGCTTGCTTTGGACTCATCATTACGTATGGATTTCCTGAGCCGTAAGCGTTACCTTCTTGCAATAGTTGTGTAACTGTAGCAGCGATGTTGTCTGCGTTTGTATCAGAAACAGTAATTGGGGTACGAGCTGATGCTGAACCTGCAAGTACTTCGTTGTCTAAGATACTTCCTGCTCCAAGTCGTGTTACTCGTGCTGCGTTCCGGTGAACCGCTTGCTTGATAGCGTAAGCGTGCTTGTTTGTTCGGTCAGCTACGATGTCAAATCCTTGACGTGACATTTCCTTTTCTGAGATTCGGTCAGCAGAGATAGCCTCTAGGTTGATTAGCTTACTGTCAGCAGAGTATGTAAACGCTGGTGTTGAGTAAGTTGAGTCAGTAGAGTTCTGTGCTACGAGGTCTGCTCCGTAACGGTTGTATAGGTATTCAGCGTTTTCAGTTTGAATATCAGATACATACTTCATTGGTAGAGCGTCTCGGTTTTCGTCTTGTACACCGGCGATGTAAAATTGCTTGTGTACGTCACTGTTAAATACGTTGGACATATTGGGTTAAAATTAGTTAGTTAACCCGCTCATGCACAAGATTTAGAAGATTCTCATCTCACGTAGTTGCTTACGGATAGCTGGGTCTGTAGGAAAGTTTCCTTTCTTAGTTTCCTGTACCCAGTAAGCGATACTGTCTGATGCTCCTCCAGCAGTTCTAGTAGAAGGTGGTGGTACGTTCTTAGCTTTGATTTCTTGTAGAGCCTCTTTGACTGCTACTGACTTTAAAGCTGTTTCAATATCCACTTCTTTTCCGAGCACTTTCTTTTCAGCGATATACTCTAGAACTACGTCTTGGGCTTTTTTATCCTTTACTCCTTCCGCCTTTAGTTCGATACGGTTTACCCTGTCATCTGAACTTACTTCTTTAGTTTCTTTAGAACCTTCTTTACTGCTTTTAAGACGGTCTTTCCAACGCTTGTCTCGGTCTTTGAGTTGTTGGTCAAGTTCGGCTTTGGTGTAGGTTCGGTCTGAATCTGCGCCATTGTCCTCACCTTGTTCTGTCTCTTGAGTTTCAGTTCCGTTAGTGTCCTCATAAGTTTCTTCATTAGTTGTTCCCTCTGTTCCCTCTGTTGTGTCTTCAAACATATCATTTTTTTTGGTTATGGGTTTTGTCCCTTATAATCTTTTTATAGACTTTAGTGTCATGTAATACTATTATACCACGTTTATTTTGGCGCAATAGCACCTGCGTTATTTGTGGTTCTTGTTTTTGTTGCCTTGATAATAAATTCTAGGCGTGACTTGTTGTCTTTTTCACGTAGGTACTTTACTTTCATTAGTTGACCATATTCAGCGTCAGGTAGAGCGACAATGTTCTTGTCTAGCTCGGCTAGGTTAGCTGTAGGCATGTCAATAAATATCTTTGTCAGTAAAGCAAGGGTTTCTGCTTCTGCTAGTACCTTCATTATCGACTGTTCATGCTCTGTAAATTCCATATTATGCGGCTGCTACTGGATTAGCTTCGGCTTGAGCTGCGTCTTGTTTAAAGTTTATCGCTCCACCTCCTTGTGCTGGTTGTAGTTGTTCAGCAAAAGCCATAGCCTGTTCTGCATACTGCGCTAGTTGTTGTGGAGTGATACCCATTTGGTCAAGTATCATGTCTCTCATCGCTAGCTGGGCCGGGTCTGTCTTATCAATACCCTTGGCCATGTTGATAGCGTTAGAGAGTGACTCGTATAGCACTTGCTTTGAGCGTTGTTCGTCAGTGGTGTGGATTACTACTTTCTTACCAGCGTCTTTGATGAACTTCTTGATGTCGGTAATCTTACGTCTAGCACCTTTCTTTCCTAGTTTACTCTTGATTGCCTTACGAATCATATCAACCTCCTCTGGAGCCAATACAGAGCCGCTGAGAGAGGCTTGTACGACTGCATCGAGTACCTCTGTCTCTACTATTACATCGTCTACTAGTTGTAGTTCTGCCTTAGAGAATACATCGTCTATCTCATCATCTTTAGTAGCCTCGGCTAGAGCATCTTCTAATATCCATTCCTCTACAATTTCAGTAATAATAAAGCCCATGTCCTCATGCTCACGCTGGAACTGTGATGTACCAGCTATGTTCTGCATGTACTGCGCTCGGAAAGGTGTGCCACTCTTTTGTTCTTCACCTGTTACAGCATCAAATGAGTTGGTGTTCTTATCGGCACTTGAATCCCAATCGGCTCTAATGTTTTGGTAGACCGGCACGCTGTTAGGCATGGTGGTAAGTTGAGTGAACATCTTACCCTCTCCCACTTGCATGATAGTACCGTGGTCAATTCCATCATCGTATATTGAGTCTACTACTGAGCCGTCATCAGTTACGAATAGAACCTTGCCTCCTATCGCTACAGCTCTCGCTTCCTCGGTCTTGTAGAAGTTGTGCCATCTCTGGTGTTCTGATAGTTCTTCTGGGATGCCTTCACCAAAGCCACGGCCGACTACAGGGTGTCTTACGTCTATCTTGTATGGGTAGTCCTTCTCGTTTAGCTCATCTGCTTTTAGAATAGTTCCCTTTGGATTGCCGTCTTTGTCTTGTCCTTCTGGTGCGTACATGATGTGACAGAGTACAAACTCTTTCTTGTCCTCATCAGACCATTCCTTTCCTTTGGCCTCTAGGAGTGATGCAACAGCTAGTTCTCCGGTTACTTCTATAACCTCAATAAAGCGCCCGATAGTTTCAGCTTCGTTGTTAGACGCTTCTTTCATGTCTTTAGAACGTGTCTTCTCGGCAGCGTTCATTATGATGTCGTCTACGTTGTCATAGCCGGTCTTCTTTAATTGAGCTGGAGTGTAGTAGTGACGTTCAATAATAGGTGAGTTGATGATGTCAGTCATGTCGGTGACAACATTCTCCCACGGTACGATAGTTACATTGTCAGGCACTTTCTTGAATAGAGTTGTGCCGTATTCAGGGCGCACGTCAGCAAACTTGTTTAGAGTCTTACCAAACTTCATAGTGCGCATTTTCTTGTGTAGGGCTTTGGTAGCTACTAGAGCAGAGATACGAGCCTCGTCTGAGGTGTCTACTGGTTCTACTTCAATAGATTTAAAGTCAAAGTCAGTTGACCTTGCCTCTAGTCGAATACGATACTTAGAGATGTTGTCATAAGGAAAGTCCCCGATGATGTCATCTTTGGCATTGTCATCAATGTAGCGTGAACGTCTAGCAAAGTTGATGGCTCTGATTAGTTGGTATTGGCTATAATCATCCCCTGCGGTTAGTGGGATGTGCCTTGTCTCGTAAAATTGTTTTTCGCTCTCTACAAAGTTAAATATTTGCATAGTGTTTGGTTATATTATAACACGTCAAGTGGCATGTGGGGATAACTACCTGAGTCCAGCCCTTACTCCTTTCTGTGAGCCTCGCTTGCTTTGTTTTAATTTATTGTAAAAGTTTGATACCCTATGTTCTTCTTCTGGGTCGTCAGTTACCACTTGGTCAAACAGGTCAAACCAGGAGCGCATGATGTATGTGTCTCCGTGGTCTGGGGAGCGTCCTAGCTCATCCTTTACTTTCTCTTTTTGCTTTAACGCTAGCTTACCGTCTTTTTCTATGTCACGTTCTACCAGTAGGGCTGTGAGGTCTTCAATGATAATGTCTTTGTCGTCCATTTGGGTTGATGATGTTTCATGTTGGTTAATCTTATCAGCAAGGTAAAAGCCACATTGAGACTTGAGGTTCACAAAGTTAGGTGCCTCGGCATCGGTACTGTATCTGTTCTTACGCTTAGCTTTAATCTGCACTTTTGTTGGCAGGGCTGAACGTGAACCAACGAATTGTCTCATCCCTTTTAGTTCTCCACCTCCAAGCGCCCAGCCCACGCCGTTATCGTCATAGATGGCATTTTTATAAGCTATCTTTCTTGACACTAAAATATCCCTCACTTCTTCTCGTAACTCTTGTGGGTTGTCTGTCTTAGTTATTTCTATGCGTTCTATTGAGTGCCAGCCGTCAAATATGTTGGCGATAGCAGAGTCATTACCACCTCTGGCGACGTCAAAGACAGCATAAATAGTTCCTGTAGTTTGCTCTGTATTACTAAACATATCAGACAAAGCGGTATAGCTTGTGAGGGCCGAAATGTCCTCTGTGTATTCCCACTTTCCGTCCATTAAGCGCTGTCTGTTGATTACGTTGGTAATAGACGCTAGTTGTTCACCATACATCTTAGCGGTGTATGGGTTGTCTGAGTATAATGATTGTATAAAAGCCTTTTCAGGAGACAGTACGCCATCTCGATGGGGTTTGTAGAACTCTTGGTATACCCAATTCTTAGCAGGGTTACACGCACCAAAGAACTTGGGAGGCACTTCAATAACTCCATCTTCACCAGTAAAAGTATTGTTCCGACCAATACGAGACTTGAGTACGTCATACGCATCAAACTCCCACTCGTTAATCTCATCACCAAAGCCACCTGTAAACTCATACGAGCCAAAGCGTTCGTACATTTCATCGGTTGGTTTGTAGGCTACGTCAAGCAAGTGAACCTCTGAGCCGTTGGTAAACTTAATAACATTGTATTGACCATCAAGTTTCCAGTCAGTGCTAGGTATGTTGTGGTGTCTACAGACTTTATTCCAAGTCTTGTAAGTGGTGTTCATCAGTCGCTTTAATTCGTTACGAGCCAGAAACCAAGTAGAGCCAGGATAGAAGTAACAACCTGTTAGAATCATCTCACAACCAGCCCAAGACTTTCCACCTCCAGCACCACCTCCAAAGACAATAAAGCGAGTAGTGTCATCCATCCACTTATCCCATGCTAGTTCTTGCTTTTTAGTCGGCTTTATTGTCGGTGTCATTCTTTACGAAATTAAAGCCGTTTACTTGGACAGTCTCGTTGTTAGAAGTAACATCTTGCTTTGGTTTTAGTGAGTCCTCTTTACGTTCTGCCCACTTCCAGCTATTTTCTTTTCGGGTTTCATCTTCACTCTCCGCTTCTTTACGAATAGCCATTTGAATGTTTGATACAGCTAGTGCAGTAGTCATATTTTCCCAACCGGTCACTTTTATTGAAAGCCCAATATCTCCGCTTACCCATTTACAAAATGTTGTTTCATCTAATCCTACTAGTTTACACGCCTTTCTACGAGAAAAGCCCAACTCTAAGTAAGGTTGCATACTTTCAATTATCATCTTCTTTTGCTCTATAGTGTAAGCTTTTCCCTGTTGTGCCATTGTATCTATTATACCTTATCTACCGTCTCTTTAATCTCCTGGACACCTAATGACGGATAGAGTCCTTGACTGGTGTATTCAATCATCGGGATTAGTTTTAGCTTGTGTTCTTTTTCTACTGCTTGGATTGCCTCAGCGAAGGCTTGCTTTTTCTTTGCTTCTTGCTCTTGTCTTAGTTCTGTGTTTTTTGATGCCATAGTATTTAAATGTTATTTCCAGCTCTTAATAACTTCTAACTGGGTAGTCCAGTTCTGGACGCTTTTAGTTTCAAACTCGATTGCGTCAGTGATTCCTTTTACTTCTGCTTCTGTTCGGTTGTGTTCTACTTTTAATGCTAAGAGTACCTGTTGTAGCTCTAGTGTCATCTCGGCTGAGATAAGGGACTTCATTGCGTTTAGCTCGTAGTCTTTTATCTTCTTGGCTCTAATGTCTTTTACTGTGTTTTGTTTTGTAAAGGATAGTTCATATCCTAATGCTCTAACTGTCATACGGGTATTGTACCATGCTTTAGTGTCCCCCTAAAAAGACTCGAACTCTTTAGCGGTGTAGTGAGTAGGTGTCAAGTGGTCGAAACTCAACAGTTAGTCAGAAAAGATAAAAAGAAATATCTCACTACTAGGTGCTTACCATAAGGGGATGCTGGCGGAGACTTTAAGAGTTGCCAGCCCTTCTATTATACATTATTGGGTGGGATGTTGTCTAGGGCTTGGCTGTAAGGATACTTTGGTGCCAATATTGTTGTTTGAGGCACATCGTTACTTAGTACAGTTCCATTACTTGTTTTTATTACCTCTGCCCTCTTTTGGTCTGCTGTTTTTTTCATATCTCTAACTTACTTAAAATGTTAAACCGCCGGCGGGGGCACTTGATTGGGAAAGACCAACTATAATCTCCGTCATGTCTTACCGTTATTTCTATTCGTACTTCGGTTACGTTTTTCCAGTCGTTTTTGTTCATATCTATTCCTTACCGTACAGGGGCTTTACTACGTTTTCTATGATGTCGGTTAGAATTGCATTTCTTTCTATCTCTGTATTAGTGCTGACATCCTCTATAGACCCTTGTTTGTTTCTATATAATCGTTTTGTAAGTTTCATCCCCTCTATCCCCTCCACTAGGCTGGTGTATGCTTGGTTGCGGTCTTGGGTGAGGTTGTACTCCACTGTTGCCTCGTATTGCTTATCGTCCATGCTTCCTTTACGACAATCACAGATTGTTTTTACTCTTTCCTCTACAGACGGTAATGGTGTTGTTTTCATAAGTTAGTTGGCCTGTTTGTTTAAATGGATACTATCTACTGAGTTAGTATCCATATTACTAATAAACTCTTTGATGTCTCTTGCTAGGATGTTGTGGCCGTGTTGTTTACCACTAAGATATTCAGAGGGCATAAGTCCTTCCATCTCCTCCAACAGTCCACTCTCTAGGATGCTTTTCTTCATACTCTCCTGCGCTGCCTTCCATGTGTTGATTGTGTGTTGGCCTAGGTCTTCTTCTGACATTTCAAAAGCTCTCTTGGTAGTGTCTGGGAAACCTATTGGTACAATTTCTCTAGCTTTCTCCCGTCCCTCTCTCTGCATTGTTTCTAAATCTTTCATATTTATTTAATTAGCTCTGGGTTCTGGTGTATGTTTCCTATTACTTCCATCTCCATGTGCGAAAGTAACCATCTCTGTAAAATAACATTAGAGTTTTTGTGGTTTAGAACATAAGCCCCGTCATCAAATTCCACCACTGTTACTTTATAATCTGGGTCTACGTTTTCTTGTGGGGCTAATATTACATCCCCCTCATAAATAGGCACTCCATTCTTGTCGTCTAGTCCTGTGTATTGCATTAGTACAACTTCGTCTTTGTTGACACCAAACTCCTCTGCATCACCAAACTGGTAGCCAAATTCGTTATCTACCCCAAAATTCCAAACATCCTCAGCTTCATACATCTCATCCTTATACCACGCCCTAAACACTATTTTTCTATTTGTCATATACCCTAATCCTACACCAAGTGTGTTTGTGTGCAAGGTAAGTTATACACACGCTCTTTGTTCCAGTAAGGTGACTTACATTTAGGGCAGACTTTGGGTGGTTGGGGTCGGCGTTGATACCACTGGTGTTGGCAGCGGTTGCATTGGGTTTTTTGCATTATTTTGTTACTAAGCCACAACTTACCATCAATTCTCTCCTTTCCTCGCCTCGGACAAAACCTGCGTTGTCTAAAGCTGTGTGTACTGCACTTAGGATTGTACTTCTCTCATTTTTGTCGTGGGCTTCTGCTGTTAATACTAGTGATGTTACAAATGCTTTTAGTTCTGTTGTCATATTTAATATTGTAAGAGTGTTTTAGGTGTTTCTCTTATACCTCCATTGTATACCTATGCGTACATATGTCAAGCGCTATTAAAACTACACCTGGGGATAACTTTAGTTAAAGTAACGTCTGGCTATGTAGCTGATGATTAGTGAGATAGCTAAAGCGGTGAACGCCCAGCCCATGTTTTCTATAAAGGTGACCGTTACCCCTAGTATGTATTTAAAGTAGAGGATTTGAGCCAGTGTTACTATTG
>Ga0208770_1001169_pt1 | contig 13592 bp, 12 predicted proteins | sample AntAceMetag02UK9_FD_184771 | JGI IMG/M metagenome (GOLD analysis project Ga0208770, IMG submission 184771) | Saline lake microbial communities from Ace Lake, Antarctica - Antarctic Ace Lake Metagenome 02UK9 (SPAdes) (version 2) | ecosystem: Environmental > Aquatic > Non-marine Saline and...
CAACTTTTTTATCCCATGGAAGCTGACAAAATGTTTCAGGATCAGGTATACCAACTAGCTCTTTAGCTTCTGGTCCATAACCAATATAATCTCCATGACGATCAACAAATAAGTTTGCTGTAGCTCCATAAACTAATTGAAATCCTTTTTCGCAAGTTCTTTCCCAATGATCAGTAGGAATACCTTTACCTACAACTCTTCCAGTTACAGAAATAAATTGAAAATAAATATATTCAACACCTAGCTCGTTAATTTTAGCTCTAACTTGTTTAACTAACTTATCTCTACCAGGTTGCGCAACGTGCTTGTCTAAATCTGTCATTATCTCTCCCTCTAATGAATTTTTAATATATTAAACCGTAACTGAAAAATTTATTAGTGTCTAGACTTGAAGTTTAACTCCAAGGGAATGGACTGTTAGAAGTAGGGTGAAGTTCACCTTTCTCGTAACGGTTGAATCTAAACGGTTTTAATAAATCACTTTCAGTTCCAAGAATTTCTTTTGCAACAAGTTCACCAACACCAATCATTTTGTAACCATGGTTAGCATCAGCAATCATGTAAACATTTTCTAAAAATTTATCAAAAATTGGAAACGAGTCTGGAGTCATGCAGCCAAGTCCACCCGATGGACCTTTTCTATATAAGTCAGATTTTCCTTCAAATCTTTTTTGACAATGTGCTAAGGCAGAACACCACATATCATTAAACTCTTCTGTAGTTTGAAATTCAGGAGATTCAATTCCATAGGGGTCAACATTAACTTTATCAAAATGTTTATCAACTATGTAGGGTGACGTTCCACCTTGTACTCCCAAACCTTCGATATCTGGTTTGTAATAAATTCCCCAAATTTTATCAGTAATTAATTTTTTTGTTTTATCTGAATATAAGGGAGCAGTAGAGTCGACATGAATTACAGGTGGCTGACCACCATTATCCATTTTTAAAAAATTCTCATCAACGCCAATTACACCTTCTTGTAACATCCAGTATTTCCACATTTCAGTTTCATGAAATTTACCATCTTTATCTTTAATCTTTGCCGTTTTTGGAAGCTCTAACATATTCCAAAAATCTCTCACCCAAGGGCCAGCACCGACAACAACTTGATCACACTCAATAATGCCTTTGTCAGTTTCAACGCCTGTAACAGATTTACTGCTGCTACCTTTTTTAAAACCAGTCACAGTTACACCTTTAATAACCTTAACACCATTTGAAGTTGATTTTTCTTCAAGCGCTTTAATAGAGTCTTTATTAAATGCGTAACCACCTTTTTTTTCATGAAGAACTGAAGTTATCCCTTGAGCCTGCCAATCACCAAACATATTTTTCATATACTTCATGCAGTCTGTCTCACCTTCTATAAATTCTGAATCGTAACCTATTGCCTTTTGCTGTTCAGCTATTGAAGCAACATCTTCGTGCATTACTTCTGGTGAAATTTGCAAATAACCAACAGAATTATATTTAAATGCTTTAGGGTCACTCTCCCAAACTGATACTGAGTGAGCCATTAATTCTCTCATAGCAGGTTGAAAATAGTTATTTCTAACAACACCACAGGCAATTCCACTTGCACCTGCTGCAATGTCTTTTTTTTCTAAAACAACTATGTCATTTTCATTTTTATAAGTTTCAGAAAGTTTCCATGCTGTACTCAAGCCATGAATTCCACCACCTATAATTACAACTTTTGCTTTTTTTGGTAGCGTTAACATAACTAAACATTATTTTTTTGGATAAAAAAAAATACAATTTTTTATAGAACTATAAATTATATATATAAATTATATATTTTAGATTTTTTTTAAAAAGTGACTAATAGCTTATCTTTTTGAGCGTATTTAAATACTCTTTAAACTCGTTAATAAAAGACTCACTAGGCATTATATTTTTTATTCGCTGGTCAGTTGAAGTCTTTTCAAGACGAAAGAATCCTTTCTCACAAGCCTCATTAATTATCAAAGCAGATTTTGGCCTAGAGGTTTTAAATAATTTTGTTTTTAGCCCTTCAACAGAAAGCTTTTCATTAAGTTTATGCGCTGACATTACAAGTAACATCATATGATAATGTGAAGGAGATTTTCTAAAAAAATAGTTACTAGATGTATGTGATTGCTTCATCTGGTCTTCCCAAAAATTTAAAAGATCTTTGCTGTTATCGGTCATTTTATTATGCTCTAACTCTTGATTTTGTTGGATCATAGAAAGGGAAGGGAACAACTTTTGCACCAATTCTTTTTTGATGACCGTCAAGCTTACCAATCTCAACTTCCGTTCCTATCTCTGCATATTTTACGTCTATTTTACAAAGAGCAATATTTTTTCCAAGTTTAGGGGATAGCATTCCACTTGTTATTACACCCACTTGACCACGACCAATATGAACACAATCTCCATTTACTGCTGGTTCATGACCAACCAATTCCAAACCAACTAATTTTTTTTGTGGATTTGCTTTTCTTTTAACTAACTCTTCTTTACCTATAAAATCATCTTCTTTAGTTTTAAGTGGAACGGTAAAACCAATACCTGCTTCAAATGGATCTGTTTGATCATCGAACTCGTAACCATAAAAAATTAGTCCAGCTTCAATACGAACCATGTCTAAAGCTTCTAAGCCTAATGGAGTAATATTAAACTCTTTACCAGCTTCCCAAACTTTATCCCAAACCTCTGCAGCATCTTTTGGATGACACCAAATTTCATAGCCAAGTTCACCCGTGTAACCTGTTCTTGAAACAACAATTGGCGTTCCTGTTTCATGATCTATTCTTGCAATATTAAATCTGAACCATTCAAGTTCAGTGATGGATGGTTGTATAGGAGTTGTCCATACAAATTTTTCTAAAATTTTTCTACTACTTGGTCCTTGAACTGCAATGTTGTGAATATGATCTGTTGCAGATTTAATCCAAACTTTATAATTTTTTTTTTTAGCTTGTTCTTTTAACCATTCACCACTGTATTCATCTCCACCAATCCATCTAAAATTATCTTGTCCTAATTTAAATAAAGTACCATCATCTAACATGCACCCATTTTCATAACACATGGCCGTATAAACAACTTGCCCTATAGATAATTTTTTTACATTTCTAGTAAGTGTGTATTGCATTAAATTTTCTGCATCAGGTCCAAGAATTTCAAATTTTCTAAGAGGCGATAAATCTGTTGCAATCGCACTTTCTCTACAAGCTGTATATTCTTTTATAGTTCCTGAATTTGTAAAATTATTAGCAAGCCAAAAACCTTTATACTCAACAAAGTTTCTTGTAAGCTCTGAAGTTTTTTTATGGAAACCTGTTTCTTGAGTTAGTTTAGGTTCTGAGTCTGTTTTCATTCTAAATGCTATTGCTTTTGAATACTTTTTTTCCTTTGAATAAGTCCTAACAAAAATATCAGTGGGATTCCAGCCATTTGCACCATCAACATCACAAGGACAAGCTGATGATATACATGTTAGATCTTTTAAAGCTCTAAATAAAACATAATCTCCAGGTCTAGACCAAGGTTCATCAAAAGATGCAACATTATTAGCATCAATTGCAGTATTAAAAAAAAGATTTATTGCAGACCAACTTTTTCTAGAATTGATGTCATATTTATCCAGTCTATTATTAAAATTGTCAGTACAATTAATATGACCCATATAACCCATATCTTCATAATATTTTGATGTGCAAGCAAGATTGAAAGTATCATGTCTTCCAACTGTATCTCTTACAACTTCAATCATAGCTTCATGATCGCCATCATAAAACTTTGAAAACAAACCAGGACCAGGGTAAGCACCACCCATAAAAGTTCGTGTTGCTTTATCATCAATAATACTTTCAATGCCGTCATTTAATTTTTGTGTATCAAAAGCTAGAAAATCAGAGCATTGCCTTCCGCCTGGATCAATTATCTGAATATATTCACCAGCTTTTACCTCATAAGTTTCAGCAGTTCTTCTTTTTACAAGTTGTTCAATAATTGGATCACTAAGCGGATCTGGCAAAATAAATTGTTCATCTGTTTCAATAAATTTAGCTTTATTTAAAAAAATAGTTAAATCTGTAGGTGGATTTTGTTCATGGACATTCATTGCATCACCAGGTGCAGCAATCATTACAATACATTTATCTTTTGAGGTTAATGTTATTTTTTCACCCATAAAACAATCTTCACTAAAAACAATTGATGATTTAGCATTATTTAAATTAAGGTTTTTTTTCTTTAGCAGCTTTGAAATTTTTTCATCATTAGCAATAGTTTTTTTTGAAAAATCTGCATTAGCATTTTCTTTTAAATTTAAAATAGATAGATCTGATTTGCCTTTTGAATTAAAAACAATTATTTCACAAATTTGTCTTCCTTCTTCATTAATGATTTCTATTTTATCTTCTGGCAAAACTTCTATTATAGAAAGTCCACCACCTCTTACAAAATATCTTTCAACTCCAGGTGGTAATATTCTTAGTCCAGGATTTCGTATATCGTTACTAGTATGCAGCATTGCCAGTATAAATTTAAATAATTTAACATTAACTTAATATAATCAAAGGCCATTGACTATAAATTTAATAAGTGAGAACATGCTTACTTAAACATTAATATTAAGGAGAGAGAATATAATGAAAAAAATAGTATCATTAATATCTGCCTTGGTAATTTCAGCAGTTAGTTTTGCTGGAGTATCTAATGCAGCAGATAGTAAAAAACCTATCGTTATTCCAACTCATAACTGGTCTAGCCAAATTGTAATGGCTCATGTTATTGGTGGAATTTTCGAAAGTATGGGAAATAATGTAAAATATGTAAATACAGACTCACAAGCAGTTTATGAAGCAATTCGTATCGGCGATGTAAGTTTATCTCATGAAGTGTGGGAATCTGCGTTTGGAAAATCATTTACTACAGCGCTAGACAAAGGTGGTTTAGTAGACTGGGGAGATCATGAAGCTAGAACTCTTGAAGATATGGGATATCCAAACTGGGTTACTGAAAAAGGATTATGTCCTGGTCTTCCAGACTGGACTGCATTAAAAAATCCAGCTTGTGCTAAAAACTTTACAACACCTGACTCAGGTGGAAAAGGACGAATGCTAGAAGGTCCACAAAGTTGGCATGGAGATTTAATACCTCAAAGGGTTGATGCTTTAGGACTTGGAGATCTTTGGACTGTTAAATTTGCTGGAAGTGCAGATGCACTTTGGGCAGAATTAGTATCTGCTGAAAAAGAAGGAAGAGGAACTATTATCTTTAACTGGACACCAAACTTTACTGATGGTGCTGGTTTTACATTTATAGATTTCCCCCCATATTCAGCAGGTTGTAGACCAGAAGATGGTGGTGATGGTAAATGTGGTTCACCTGATGGATATTTGAAAAAAGCTGTTAATGCAGATTTTCCAAAAACTCATCCAGCTGCGGCTGCAACGTTTAAAAAAATGTCATTCTCTACAAGTCACATTGGTGCAATGGCTGCTTTAGTTGACGTTGACAAAATGACTCATGAAGATGCAGCTAAAAAGTGGCTTGCAGATAATAAGTCAGTTTGGACTCCTTTTACCAAATAAGGGTAACAGTTAATAAATTGAAATCTCTCCCAACATTTGTTGGGTGGGATTTTTTTATAAGTAATTTTTCAAGAAAAATTCACATTATTAATGAAAAAAATTATACAACTTATGAAATACTTTTTTTACATTTCCATAAGTTTATTTGTTTTTAATTTTTCTTTAGCTCAAGATGTGAATATAGAAGAGAATATTAATCTTAGCTTTGCATGTGAATTAGAAAAAAAAATACTTAAGAATTCAGAATATAATTATCAAACTTTTTTAGCTAAGGATTCAGATGGTAAAGATTTGGATAAATTTGAAATCAATGCAAAACAACCAAACACACTTATAATAAATGGATTATCTTTATTTCTTTCAAAAAAAGAAAAGCTTACAGTTAGAATAGTAAATAAAGATGTAGTTTTATTTAAAGCTATTGATGAAGAAAAAAATTACTCAGAATCAGGAATTATAGACAGAAAATCTGGTGAACTAATTCATGAAATTACAAGAGACATAAAAAGTGATAACTCTGAAAAAGATATTTCTTTTTATTCATGTATAAAAAATGAGAAAAAAGTCTGATTTTTTTTTATCTAATTTTGTGTAAAATATAATAATGAAAAAATATCTTATTTGTATTATTTTAAGTTTTCTAATCACGTCTATAGCACTAGCCCGAAGTACAGGGTGTAAAGAAGGAAACTGTGAAAACGGCTTTGGAAAATGGGTGTATACAGATAAAACCACCTATGAAGGTGAGTGGGTTCAGACTCAAAAAGAAGGTAAAGGAACTGAAACTTGGCCAAATGGGTATATTTATAAGGGTGAATTTAAAAATAGCGTATGGAGCGGTCAAGGTATTTTATTTTTTCCTGATGGATCAACTTATGAAGGTGAGTGGATTAATGGCTTCATGAATGGAGAGGGAAAATTTACCTGGTCTGATGGAAAAGAAAAAATAGGGATTTGGACAAATGGAAAATTACAAGAATAATTAAAATAATAATGGAAAAAAAATATTTAAATAAATTAAGAAATTTACCTGATGTACTTAAACAATTTATTGGTCTTATTTCAGTTACGATTATTGTAATTTTATCTTTTCTAACTCTAAATATCTTTTTTGGTCAAGGAGATGAATTGGTTAAAAAGATGAAAATAGAAGAAGAAAGAATTGCACAAGAAAGAAAACTAAGCGAACTGACTTCAAGTCTTCCATCAGGCATTTTAGTAACTTTTGATGGAACTAGTCATTTTAAATTAACAGATGAACTGTATGAGGCGGTTTGTAATGCAACAAAACTTATTCCACAACGTGCAATCATGGGTGCAAATTTTTTAAATTTTAAGGCACATGAAATTTATACTATGAATGGCAATCTAATTGATGAAACATTTGTTAAATGGGACAAAAATAAAAACAAATGCATTACTGGTTATACGGTAAGTGGAAATAATGTTGGGATAGATGAAACAATTACCGTTACAGGTGAGGCCTTAAGTTTTTTAAGTACTGGAATTGATACAAGAGTTTATTTTATTAAAAATTTTTAAGGAGGAAAAACAATAAATACAAATAATATACAGTGTATTTCATTTATATTTCGTATAACTTATTGATACATTATGAGTGATCCAGTAATCAAATGTGAATCAGTTTACAAAATTTTTGGTCCTAACGCCAAGAAGATGCTTCATGAAGCAAATGGAAATGTGGATGCCAAAACTTTTCAAGATAACGGATGTATAGTCGGTGTAAATAATGCTTCCTTTGAAGTTGTAAAAGGTGAAATGTTAGTTGTGATGGGACTATCTGGTTCAGGGAAATCTACATTATTGAGATGTATTTCTAGACTAACAGATGCAACAAGTGGAAAAATTTATATAGACGGTCAAGATTTACTTTCATTAAATAACAAAGAGTTAATTGAACTTAGAAGAAATAAGATGGGAATGGTTTTTCAAAGTTTTGCTTTATTGCCTCATAAAACAGTTGTGGAAAATATTGCTTTTCCACTTCAAATCAAAGGGATTAAAACTCAAGATAGTATCAATAAAGCAATGGAAATGGTTAAACTTGTAGGTCTAGATGGAAGAGAAAACTACTTTCCAAGGGAACTTTCTGGTGGACAACAACAAAGAGTAGGTATTGCTAGATCATTAGCAGTTGAGCCTGATATTTGGTTTTTAGATGAGCCATTTTCTGCATTAGATCCATTAATTAGAAAAGAAATGCAGGATGAATTTTTAAGACTTCAGGAAAAATTACAAAAAACAATTATGTTTATTACACATGATTTTGATGAAGCCTTAAGACTTGCTGACCGCATTGCCATTATGAAGGATGGAGTTATTGAGCAATTGGATACACCTGCTAACATTGTGTTAAATCCAGCAACTGAATATGTAAGAAAATTTACTGAAGAAGTACCAAGAGGAAAAGTTTTAAAAATAGCAGATCTAATGGAAAAACCAGAAACTGAAAATTTAAGTGATTTCAAAGTTTCAAAAAATGAAATAATTGAAAATGTGGCTGAAAAAATTTTAACACAAGAAAAATCTGTAGCTGTTACAGATGAAAATAATAGAATTGTTGGAAGCGTTCATCCTTCAAAAATAATTCATACTGTTTTTTCAAGGGAGAAGAAATAAGGGCAAAATATGGAATTATTAAAAAAATATCCAAAATTTTTCCAATGGTTATTTTTGTTAAGTGTATTTTTTACCTTATGTTTTGCAATAGATGTTCCCGAAACTTATAATTTTATAAGAGGTCAAGCCGAATTCATTAAAGACCCCAATCAAAGTACCTATACATTATTTGGCGCAGAGGTGAGATATTATGCGTTTGATGTTTTTTGGAGACTACCACCTTTACTCGGATGGTTGCCTATTTGGATAAATGATTCTTTGTTTTTTTTAATGAATGAATGGATGCCAATGGAGTTTTGGAATGAAGACATTCAAGAGTTCAGAACTCAACCTTTACTTTTACAAATTACAAGAAATTTAACTTCATTTATGACGTTTCTTATAGAACTAATAAGAGAAATTTTATTAGGAGGTGTTGAAACAATTGTTTCATTTAGTAGTTGGGATTGGATAGATGCAAATCCATGGGCAGAACTTCCAGGATTACCTTGGACAATCGTTGCAGCAGGTGCAGTAATACTTGGGTATAAATTAAGCGGTAAAGGCTTAGCTTTATTTGCCGGTATAGTTATGGTTTATATTTCTATTTTTGGTCAATGGAAACCTTCTATGCAAACTCTTTCTTTTATATTGGTAGCAGCACCACTTTCGTTTATTTTTGGTTTAACTTTGGGGGTTATGGCTTTTAAAAGCAAACGTGTAGAAAAATTTTTATATCCAATACTTTTAGTTATGCAAACTATGCCTCAATATGCTGTGCTAGTTCCTGCAATTGTTCTTTTTGGTATTGGCGACCATGCTGCAGTTATTATAACTATGGTTGTAGCTGTTCCACCAATGATATTATTAACTCTGTTGGGTCTTAGAGGAATACCTCCTGAAATTATTGAGGCAGGTAGAATGAGTGGGTGTAATAATTGGCAACTTATGACTAAAGTGTTAATTCCTACTGCTAGAAGAGATATTTTAATTGGAGTTAACCAAGTCATAATGGTGTGTTTTTCTATGGCAGTTATTTCAGCTTTTATAGGTGCGAAAGGTTTAGGATTTAATTTATTATTAGCATTAAATCAGCTGAATATTGGATTGGCATTAGAAGCTGGCTTATGCATTAGTTTGATTGCGATACTTTTGGATAAAATGTCCTTAGCATGGGCAAATAAGCAAATAGATTATTTTGGTAACCTGACTTATTTCCAGCGTAATAAAAATATATTATTTTTTGCTGCTGCTGTATTTCTAGGAATTATTTTTGCATATCTTGGGTCATTTTATTTTAAAGAGGGTTTTAATTATTTATTTGAAGTTCCTCACAATAAAGGAATCTCTACAGCAGATTTTTGGAATAAAGGTGTGGACTGGATTTGGGATACTTTCTTTCATGCTTTAAAGATTTTTAATACTTGGCTGATAGTAGATGTGTTACAGCCAATGAGAGCCTTATATTTGAGAATGCCAGCAGTTGCTACTTTAGTATTAGTTATTGGAGCAGGTTATATAATTGGAGGAATTCGTTCTGCTTTTGTAGTGGGTGGACTAACTTTGTTTATAGCATTGAGTCCTTGGTGGGATAGAGCTTTAGTTACATTATACATGGCAACTTTTGGAGTTTTTATATCTACTATAATTGGATTTACAGTTGGAATTTTATCTTTTCAAAACAAACATACTGCAAATTTTATGTTAGGTGTTTGTGATATCTTTCAAACCTTCCCTTCATTTGTATATTTAATTCCTGTAATGATGCTTTTTGGAGTTACAGACACATCAGTATTAATTGCGGTAGTAGTTTATGCAACAATACCTGCCACAAGATATACCATTGAAGGACTAAGAAGTGTTCCAACTGCCTTACATGATGCGGCTACAATGTCAGGCGTAACTAAATTGCAAAGATTATTGAAAATTGAATTCCCTTTAGCATTTCCTCATATGATGCTTGGTTTAAATCAAACAATTGTTTTTGCTTTGTTCATGGTAATTATTGGGGCATTTATTGGAACAGAAGATTTAGGACAATATATTCTAAAAGCTTTATCTGATAAAAAAGGAGCGGGCATAGGCTTAACGCTAGGTCTTTGTGTTGCCTTTATAGGCTTAATATTTGACCATTTAATTCGAACTTGGGTAGGACAAAGAAAAAAACATCTTGGTATAGATTAGTAAGTATTATTATATATTGATATCCACTAATATTAATTTCCTTTAAAATATTTTTAATCCTATAACACCAAAAAAAATTAATATAATAGAAATTATTTTAGCTAAATTAATTTTTTCATCTAAGAAAAAAATACCGATAAATATGACAAATACAATGCTGCTCTCTCTTAAGGCACTAACCATTGGTATGGGCGCTTTAGTAAATCCCCAAATAACAACTCCATAGACTAAATATGATATAGATCCGCCAATCCAAAAAATAGTTTTACCGTCATTAATAATGTTTCTAAAAATATTATCATATTTATTAATTTTTAAGAGAATTGGAAACAACATTGCACTTAGTATAAATCCCCAGCTCATATAACTTATTGCGGATAAACTAACTCTTGCACCATAACCATCAATAACCGTGTATAGCCCTATAAAGAAGCCAGTAATTAAGGAGTATTTAATAATATTTAAATTATTTATGGTTTTATAACCAAAAAGACTGATGATTAGAATGCCAGCACAAACAAGGCTTATTGATAGTATTGAAGCTTTACTTATTATTAATCCTAAAAAAAAAATAGATATTATTGTTGCAATAATTGGACCAAATCCTCTAGCAATAGGATAAACTTTTGTTAAATCACCAACGTTGTAAGATTTTAATAAAAACCAATTATAACCTTGATGGATAAATGCACTAACAATTATATATGACAGAGAATCAAAGGATGGCATGGGAAGAAAAATTACAGCGATTATTGATAATGGGACATGTCCAAGAATAATAGCCGAAAGAGCTGTAACTTTATTTGAATGTTTTTTAACCATTCCATTCCATGTAGCATGGAACATTGACGCGATAATAACAGCAGTAAAAACAATAGGATCCATATTAATCTAAAATAAAGTACCTATGTTATTATGCATTAAATAGTTTTAGAAATATTATTTATCTTTGGTATTCAATAAATTTTTTTAGAGATTGGTTTAAAAATTTTTCAAAGATTATATCTTTATTATCACTTTTTGAGCGAGTATTTAAAAAAGAATGAGACATTCTAAAATCATAAGAAGGCTCAAAGAAAAAAGGAACAGACATTCTTTTTGTTTTATTCCAGAGTACCCTGTGATTAGTGGCTTTAAATTTACCATTACTTAAGTATTCCAAGGCTAAACCAGTATTAATAATCAAAGCACTTTTATTAAAAGGTACATCGTACCATTTTTTATTTTTTTTATTTTGAACTTGAAGACCACCTTTTTTATCTTGGTAAAGAACGGTAAATATTCCACTATCAACATGTGTTTCACACCCAAGAGCTACGCCATCTTGTTTAGAAACTTCTACAGGCTTTGTTTGATTTGGGTAGTAGTTAAATCTTAATGTACTTAAAGTTTTAATTCTTGAAAATACCTGTTTGCTAATATTTTCATCTTTTTTATAAAGTTTAATTATACCTTTAAATAATATTTCACTTAAACAAAACATTTCATCAAAATAATTAGACAAACTCTTAATTGATAATTTATCTAAAGATTTATTAAGATTTAAATATTCAATATATTGAGATCTATATTTTTTTGAATTTTTAGAAGTTATCTTGAGGTCTCCAAGGTCCAATCCTTCTTTACCATTCACACTGTTTGGAAAATAACCTCTATAAATGTTTTTATTTTTGTTATTCCATTTTCTTGGAGCTAATTTTTTTTTATTTTTTTCTGAAGAGTTGAAAAACTTTTTCCCTATTCTGCATAAATTGCCTATTTTTTTTATATTTATTCCATGGCCGGTGATTTGAAAGAAACCCACTTCAACACAAGCTTTTTCAATTTTTTTAATAGTATTAATTGCAGATAGAGAGCTAAAGTCTGTTTTTAGCAACGGAGAAATATTTATAGAAGGTATATAGCTTCTCATTATCTAGTTGGTGTATCAGTAACTATTAATTGGTCTTTTGTTTTTTCCCTTAAGTAAATATATATCCCTGATCCTATAATTATTGAAATACCAATAAAAGTTCTTGGTGTTGGAACACTATTAAACAAAATATATCCAATTAATATTGACCAAATTATTAAAGAGTATTCATAAAGAGAAACAACGGAAGGGGAAGCGATACTGTATGCGTTAAAAACAAAAAAGAAAGCAACAGCACCAATACACCCCATGACAGTAATAAATGGCCAAGCATAGGATGGGTTAGTAAACCATTCTCTAAAAATAAATTGAAATGTTGGATCGGTAAAATTGTTAAACTGCCCTTTTCCAGTAAAAATAAAAAATAAAATACTTATCAAAAGTGCACCAAAATATAAATGTATCATTTGAGTATAAATATTATCTTTAGCAGAGGTGTATTTTGTGATTATCATTGATGTGGAATAACATAGCGCACAGGCAACAGGTGCTAATTTCATATAATCAAAATCATTAAAGTCTGGATTTAAAACAATATACACTCCCACAAACCCAACTAAAATTGCAGACCATCTTCTGATACCAACTTTTTCTTTTAAAAAAATAGTAGCCAAAATTGAAACAAAAAAAGGACTTGAAAAAAACAATGCATTTGCCATGGCAAGAGACATATAAGTTAATGAAATATAAAAAAAACTAAATCCAAAAAAGAAGCATATGACCCTAAATATTGTTAAAAAAGGATAGTGAGTTTTTAGATTAATTTTTTGATTAGAATATTTTAGATATCCAACCAATAAAACTAGTGCAACAAAAGTTCTACCAAAATATAATTCATATAAAGCCGCATCTTCATAGATAAATTTAATTAAAGCATCTTGAATAGAAAAAAAAGCCATCCCAAGTAGAATAAAAAGTATACCCCTAGGATTGTTTTGTACTTGTGTCATGAATTTAGGATAAAGTCTGATGCTCTTTCTGCTATCATCAATGTTGGAGCATTTAGGTTTCCGCTAGTAATTTCAGGCATTACAGATGCATCTACCACTCTAATATTTTCAAGACCATGAATTTTAAGTTTTTCATCAACTACAGCCTTATTGTCTGTACCCATTTTTAGAGTGCAAGATGGATGGTAGGCAGTTTCAGCCTTAGATCTAATGTATTCTTCAAATAATTCGTCTGTTTGCACATGTTCACCAGGTCCAGTTTCTTTTCCAGCAAAAGGTTTTAAAGAATTTTGACCAAGTATCTTTCTTGCAACATGAATACATTCAATTGTTTGTTTAAGATCATCTTCATGTTCT
>Ga0208770_1001174_pt1 | contig 13552 bp, 15 predicted proteins | sample AntAceMetag02UK9_FD_184771 | JGI IMG/M metagenome (GOLD analysis project Ga0208770, IMG submission 184771) | Saline lake microbial communities from Ace Lake, Antarctica - Antarctic Ace Lake Metagenome 02UK9 (SPAdes) (version 2) | ecosystem: Environmental > Aquatic > Non-marine Saline and...
GTGGTGTCTGCTTTCTGGGCGTCAAGCTGTAGACGGGCAGCATCCAGCTGCGAGTCGGCCTGATCTTTCTGGGATTTACGCTGTAGCTCGGCTTGTTTGAGCTGTAGCTCTTGCTGCTGCATCTGGATGATGGGGTCTTGAGCTTGCTGTTGAGCTTGTTGCTCCGCCTGCTGTTGTTGATGAGTCTGAGTAAGTTGGATGGCTGCCTTAGACTGTAGCTGGGCTAGCTGCACTTCAATCTCACGAGGTAACTCTTCGTTAGGCGCTGGTAGCGGTGCCCCAATGCGCTCTTCTATCTGGCGGCGGTACATAAAGGCCGTGTGCTCCGCAATGTGAGCCTGTAGCGAAGACATAATCTGGTTCGCCATAGGGTTTTGACCGATAGTTTGCATAATCATGGGGTCTTGCATAAAGGCTTGGTGCGTAGCGATGTGCGCCTGATGATCTTGGTACATAAACGCTTTGACAGGGTTACCAACTAACGCATCCATGTTCTCGCTAACTGGATCAGCCGGTTTCATATCGTCGTCAATAGGTATGAGTTTTTCGGCGTTCTTAACCCCCAAGACCTCGATCATCTGGCGATGAAGCTGTGGTAGGTCATAGATTTGTGGGGCGGCCTGTGCCATCTGTAACACGGTTTGGTACTGCACAATTCGTTGTGCCATCGTGCTGCTGTTGGGGTCGCTGACAGGAATTACTTCCACCATAGCGTAGTCGGCGCGTCGCGCACGAGGTTCACCACGGTCAGGCACGTACAGATACTCTTCTGGCGCGTACTCAGCAATGATCCTTCGGAGTAACTTAAACTCCTGTTTCATTGAGTAATGTACCCTAGACTGGACCGCAGCCATGGGCTTGAGAGCACGCTCTAGTAGAGCGAGTGTGGTTCCAACAGGAGCATTAGCACTCATGTCGGAGATGTTCATATCTGAGATAGCGCCCAAACGACGCCCTTCGTCAGTTATACGTTGCAAAAGAGCAAGCAGGGTTTGGCTAGGCTCCTTATAAGGGAGCGGCATAATGTTGTCGCGGATAGAACCGGACGGCACATCTACATCACGGAATTCGCCCGGACCAATCGGTGTGTCGTCACCCTTAACTCGTAGTCCCCGAGATTTGAGACCACCGGGGAGATTAGATAGGGTTCCAGCGTCCACGAGCTGACGGATAATACTAGTGCCAGCTTTAGCGTAACCACCAATGATGTGAATGAGGCCGAGTCCATAAAATCCAAATCCGGGGACGTAAGCATAATGTACGAAATGTTGACGTTTTAGTGTCAAGGGGTCGTCAGGGTTCCAGTTACGGCGGATAGCTAGTATCTCTCCCGTACCCTTCTCAAGCGTTACCACATAGGGCTTTGCGACTTGCAACGACTCTTCGTTGTCCGCACCATCCACACCGTCAATATTCAGGTCAGCGTGTACTTCAAGCACGGTGTAACGGTCATCTGAGGTCAGGGATATGCCCGACTGCTCAGCCTTAGCTTCTTCAACATCTGAGAAAAACGACACAGGATCGCCAAGTTCCACGTCCCGATAGAACCCCGCCGCCTGTAGCTTAACCATTTCGTTCTTTGTCTTGCGCATGACGTGCGTAACGCGCTCTGCGGACTCAATATTAGAGGCACCGTAGGGCACAATTACGTCTTCCGCAGGGATATATAAGGCAATCTGACGTCCCAAATTGGGATCAAAATACACCTTCTTAAACGCTGAACCGGCTAAACCGAGTGAATACAGTAGCCGCTCATGTTCGGGGCGGTATTCTACCATAACCTCAGTCAGTTCGTAATTCATATCTGTCTTAACACGTAAGGCAGCATCTTCTTTATCTTGGGTAGGCTCCCCAAGAATCTTAGTTCTTACAGGACCCGCAGCGGGGAACGTCTCGCTCATGGCCTCGGCTTGGAAACGGATGGCGGCTTCCGCCAAAATGTTGCTGTACACGCCACAGGCGTTTTCCCAAGGCTCAGTTCGCTCTTCGTACTTCATGCCCAGCACGTCAAGACCCGCAACGTAGGCATCCGCCCAGTCACGCCGAGCTGACATATCAGACTCAATAGCTTCAGTAAGCTCGGTAGACACTTCTTGCAACTGACCGTCTTCTAAGTAGTCAGCAAGGTTTGCATCAAACGGGGCTGAGTCAATCTCCTCGATTTCTTCACCGAAGGTAATTTCTACGCTACCGTCTTCTAGCACTACCTCGACACCCTCGTCAGACATAGTATCTATAGCTATTACGGCTTCGGCTTCACCCATTTCTTCGATGCCTTCTGGCATCCCGTACAAACCTTTTTCAATTGCCATCTCAATATCCTTTAATAATACCCAGCTCTACGGTTTCTATATGCCGGAGAGTCGTCTACCTCATCACTGGGTAGCCTTAAGAACCCACCTTGCCTGAACCGCAACAATGCCATTATTGTAGCGTCCACATAGTCATCATGCTCCCCCGCAGGAAAGCTAGCAACCTCGTCAATCACTTCCTCGGCCCAAGCTCTCTCAGGTGCCCACACTATACCGGACGCAAATAGGTCAGATACCGAGTTCAAACGAGCCATCTTGTTGTTCGGGTTGTTAGTTGTACCTCGCACAGGGGTATATTCCTGCACTGGGACCCCCATAGCGCGCAGCTCGTAAATAAGCGGCGCTCCCGAGGCTTTTTTCTCCACAATTAGCGAATCAGGCTCATACTCGTCGTACTGCTCCATAACAACGCGCTTTAGATCAGGAAACTCTAGCCTGCCCTTATACGCATTCACTAGTATAAGGTTGTATACCTTAGTTTCCTCGTTAAAGAACACGCCCCACGTAGTACACGCCGAATAGTCCGCACGGTTGTTGGCCTCAAACGCTGTATCCCAAGATTGCAGGAGGAATTCGCAGTCTGGCGGGTCATCTTTCTCCCACGCGTTCCACCACTCACGTTTAATTATCGCAGAAGCCTCTGATGTGGGCTGCTGCTGGTACTGCGCCATCCATTTGCCGTTCGGCAGCTCTTCTTTTAGCGCCGCTAGCTCCTCTGGAGGCCAAAATTCAGGCCACAGGGGGCTTCCACTAGGCATAATAGCTGGAAATTCAATAACTTCCCACTCTTCTCCGCCCCTTTGGGCGGCTGACTTCAACACTTGGGCCGTCAAATCACGCAATGACCACCGTGTCATGACCACGACTATAGCCCCGCCCGGTTGTAGACGCTGTCGAGGGCCTGATGTGTACCACTCGTAGACCTTGTCGTATATCTCAGGGTTGCTGTCGGCCATAGCGGCCTCTTGCTCTGAGTGAGGGTCGTCAATAATAAGCAGGTCCGCGCCTTTACCCGTTACTGCACCGCCAATACCGATAGCGAAGTAGTCTCCGCCCTTGTTAGTGTTCCACCGTCCTGCTGCTTTAGAGTCACTTTGCAGGGCTAGCTCTGGGAAAACGTCGTGGTAGTTGTCCTGAGCCACCAAGTTACGCACTTTACGACCAAAGCCTACCGCTAGCTCGGCGGTGTGTGACGTCTGAATAACCTTCTTATGGGGGAACTTCCCCAAAAACCACGCAGGCAGTAGATAACTAGCAAACTCAGACTTAGTGTGGCGAGGAGGCATATTAATAATGAGGCGCTTACAATCCCCACGAGCGACACGCTCAAACGCCTCAGCCATGATCGCATGGTGTCTGCCACTGATAAACGTCGGCCATACATATTTAACGAATTCAATGAACTTATCCTGCACAAGCGTCTTGTGCTTTAGCTTTTCTAAGTGTGAGAGCTGGGCTAACAACTGCTCTTGCTCAGCCACGGATAGCATCGGTAGTATCTTGGGTATATCCTTAAGGGATATGTTCTCGAACGGATTAGGCTGACTCATCAACCTCACCCTCTAAGTCATCTGGCACGTCAGTACCCGCGTCGAACACACCTAGGTCCTCGTCTAGCGAGTCAACAAGAGACACTGTCTCAACTATGCTGGCATTTAGCAACCGCTTCACCCGCTCCTTAATCTCGTTCTCAAGATCAGCGGGGTCCTTATAGTTGATGGTTATCTCACTACGCTCCGTAAAGATACCAATGTCGCTGTGCTTACCAAGCAGCTCAAGGGCCTTAAGCTCGTATCTCGGGTCTCCACAGTTGGCTAGTTCCATGAGTTTATTCGTAATGGCGGCACGCGCCTGAGCCGCATCCATAGCAAGTTGTTGACCATACGTACGTAGGAATGCTGCGGCAGCAAAGGCAGTGTTGGGCTGGGAGAGGTCTTTGCTCTTCTTGTTCTTTACCGCGTTCTCTATAAGAGCCTTCTCTTTATCTAGGTCTGCCTGATCTAAATCTAGCACAGAGCCTAGGGCCTCTTGGAGTTCGACGGTGTTCGCTGCAACTGCCAGCTTTTCTAGTGGAGTCGCGGGTTTTTCGCTCCTTAGATCGTAGGGAACGGGCTTGTCCTTTGCAGGATCAATCTTAACATTTGGCATACGCGCAAGTACCTGAAAGTACTGGATTTGCGGAGTGTATTAGATTTCCTGACTAAGCGCAAGCAAGACGGTGTATAGGAGCACTAATAGGCGCATAAAAGGGGAAAAAATGAACACTAACAGGCGCACAAGACGAAAAAGGGGGGGAAAATGAACATGAGAAGCAACACTAACAGGCGCATAAAAAGGAAAAAGCAACACCAATGACGCATAAAAAGAATAAAAATTAAAATAGGGGGGGTATTGTTATATTTCTGGGACTCCTATGGGGGGCCTTCCTGAATATAGGGGGGTGGGGGTCGTAAGTCATTGATTTAATTAAAGAAGGGGGTGGGGTGTTGTCGGGGCGAAGTATCGTTTGTCCGGGTTATTATGCGTATAGCAGTACTGGTACTTGCTGTGTGAGTCGGGTGGTAGGGGGGAGGTGGGGTAGTAGGGGAGCAGGGGAGAGGGGAAAGAGGGGTGTATGAGGCTATATAGATGTTAGGTCGCACCTAACATCCAAAATGAGTAGGACTCTGACTTGACATTGTCTAGTAAGTATGGTATACTGAAAGTGTAGGACAACATTAACTTTAATACTCAAGGGTATCACTATGCAAAACTTTAATTCAGTAGAACACGCAGCCGAAATGATCACAGCGGATCAAGCTTCGATCGAAAGTAAAACGGTTTTATTCCAACAAGCGGTCGATTACTTCGGCGTAGATGCGCTGCGTCCCAAGACAGGGCTAAGCGGTCGAGCCATGCAAGCTACCGCGAAACGAGAGACGAAACAGAAAGCAGCGACAGAGGTTGGTTTGACTCTCGAAATGGCTGAGGAGTTAACGCGGATGATCGCGCTTATCAATGCAAATCGCGTTAACGTGTATCAGGATTACCAGCGCGCTTATTTTGGAACGCCCGAAAAAATCGAGAAGAAAAAAACGCCCGAAGAAATTGAAATAGCCTCTCAGAAAAAAACGCGATCTGACTTGCTCGCCACGAACAAAACCCTCGCCGAAAAAGTCGCGCTGATCAAAGCGGAAAAAACGGTACTCGAAGCGCAAGGCAAGGCACTCCCTGCTGATCGCGTGGCGGAACTCGAAAAAATCGAGACGCTGAAAAAGGGAGTTAAAGCGAAAACTGATTCCCTCAAAGAACGGATCGAGTATATGACGTTTGAAAAAGACCTGCCCTCGATCATCAAGAAAACCCAGGACTTTAAAAAGTTCATGGCGAAACATCTAAAGCAAGATGAAAACACTGTTGGGCAAATGAGCCTAAACGGAATCCTCAAAGCTCTCGAATCTGAATAAACGCAAAAAAACATTGACCCCGCTTCGGCGGGGATTTTTTTGTTCTGATGTTAGGTCTGACCTAACATCCAACCGCCTGACGGCGGCTTTTTTTGGCTCACGTTTTTGTATCGCCGTCGCCGCGTGCCGTATTGTTACAAAACTTCCTTATCATCTTGATAAGATGATAGTAGTAGCAGTGCTACTACACAGTCGAAAAAGGTAATGTTACGTTTTTTTAAGCCTAAAGCTAATGTGTAACATTGTGATAATCGCGTAAGCCATTGATTCTATGTGTAACATTCCTAATGTTACAATGTTACGTTCTAAAAACAACGTACAAGGAACAGAATCTCTCTTACCCCGTAACAAAACAAAACCTCCATGCATTGTCACAAAGTTGCAGATTCCTATATATATATATAAATCTTCATAACATTATAACATTAGGGGTAAAAACGTTACACAACCCGCATGAACACTGGCTTTGCAATGTTACATCTTTTGTTACAAAACCACTTTGAAAGCATAACATTACACCAAAACGTAACAATACAAACGTAACAATACAATGTTACAAAACCCTTGGAGAAAAACCACCATGGATAACACCTGTACCCAATGTAATTCTTTATTCCCCATCGCTCGTGCTGCACTAGGTTACTCAACCTGCATGGAGTGTGGAGAGTTAGCAGCAAAGCAGTACGCAACAAAGCAACACACAATCCTGCCTCTACATAAGCAGGGCTACATGGCATTCACTGGCGACGATGCTCGCACAGTGGCAAAGCAGATCAACCCGAAGTACAACAACCAGTAACACAACAACCATAAGGAGCAAGACCATGAAGACGATTAAAAAGAAAGTATACAAGTTCAGTGAGCAGAGCCGCATGAACCAGAGCAAGTCTGCCAAAAGCAGATGGGACGCACTGACGCCCGAAGAGCAAGCAGCACAGATAGCGAAGCTGCAAGCAGCAAGAGCGGCTAAGAAGAAGAGCCGCCAGATAACCAAGCAGTCTAGGTTGAACCTAAACTCGAAGGGGCAAGAAGCAGAAATAGCGAAAGTGATAAACAGGCTTTGGGACGAGGATACACCCCCTAAGAAAGAACCTGCACCAGAAAAGCCAACACCCATGCAGAAGAACCTAGAGATATTACGTGTGCGCGTGGGTAAGCGCGTTGGGTTCGAGGTGAACACAGAGCAGGCAATAGAGTTTCTGGTCAACAAGTGGGGAGTGCAGGGACTATGAGCAAAGATAATAAGAAGGTAAACACAGAGCGCATGACCAAGTGGCGCACCGACTCTATATACAAGCCAAGTGACCTCAACACTCACGACCCGCACAACCAACACCGATGGGCTGACGAGGGCTTACCCCTGTGGGTTCTACCGCTGTACCTGCTAGGCGGGTGTGCGTTCATGTTGGGCATTGGCTATCTAGTTTTCTTGGGGCTGTTGTTGTGAGTAACAGAAGGTGGCGAGATTGGGACGGTAGCCTTAAAGCTGTCCCTTTGCTTTACAACCAGATGAGTCCAGAAGCAAGGCTCAGGCTACACGCCTACTTAGAAGAGGTAGCCGCACCAAGCAGTTTAGGTTTTCCTAAACTCACCAACCATAAGGAGCAAGACGATGGAATATACGATGCTAGAACTTAAAGAGATGTTGAACTACATGGACGCGCAGTTGAAAGACCAAGGGCGCATTGTAGATGACCGCCTACTTACTAGGCGCAAGAATGTCGCACAGGCTGTGGCAAACCTCGAAGCTGCGGAAGAGTTGCAGCGTGACATGGGCAACCGCAGGGAGGGTAAGACATGGGATTCTTTATAAACACAGATGGCTTTCCGTACATCGAGAACTGGCATGACGCTGCGAACCATGAGTTTATGGTAGACCCCATTAGGGGTAAGGGCAGGAACGCAGGGTTGAAACCGATAGCCAAGCGCAATGCTACACACATGACGGTGCGGAGGGAGCGCAACCAGACAAGTCCGCTAGGGAATGTGGGTTTGTCCATAGTGTTCAAGCTGTACAACACCGACTGCGTGACGTACTTCGAGGACGGCAGCAAGAGGATAAGTCCAAACGGTCATCAGGAGCAAAGCACCATCGCGTTTATGACGGCACTTGTTGAGGGGTTTGTCCGTAACGCAGACGGGGGGTTCGTCTATTCAAAATATTGGTCTGCTCCGACTTACTACTTCGAGGGGGCACTCAACTTTGGTGCGGACGGTGTACCCCTAAACCCTAAGACGTGTGTAGTCCACAGGGTAAACAGGCGAGCGATGAAAGAGGTGCGCAAGCTGTATGCACCCTTCATGCAGTATGCCAAGGCTATGATAAAAGTAGCATACCCCCAAGATGCCGAGGTTAGCGGTGCCGATGCGGATATCAAGTTCGAGCTAGCGAAGCGGCTAGATACGCAGCGGGGTAGTTTCCCAAACACGGACGGCTCCGACACGCTGTGCGATCTCATGCGTGGGGACAACATCGAGGATTGGGCAGACACGCTAGAGTCGGTAGCTGCTATGTCGATGACTTACCGTTATAGCTTTGGCAAGTCGGGTAGGCAATGGTTCTACCAACCCCAACGAATACTCCAAGACCTTGACGAGGTACTCAAGTATGCACACGCGGACGCTGTGTTCGTAGAGGTAGAGCTTCCCATCGGGGAGTACAAGAAAGACCGCAACAGCAAGTATGTTAGGTGGCACCTAACATCAACCAAGTAATCAATTAACTCAAGGATACAAGCATGACTAATATACATTTAGAAGATCGCGTAACACTAACCCTTGGCGACACTGCACCCATGATGGCGGCTAACCCAAACAACAAATTCTATCTGGGAGGTGAGCCAGGTGTAGGCAAGACTAGTATTGCGGCGGAGCTATCAAGAATTACTGGCTACCCCTATACGATCATTGACGTGCCGAACATGGGCATTAGTGACGCAGCGATGCCGATACCCGACATGGAGTCCAAGACGCTCAAGTATTATCCCAACGGCAAGTTCGGATTGCACGAGGGCACGCCAAGGATCATCTGTCTGGACGAGTACACTAAGGGTTCGGACGAGGGTAAGAATACCTTGCACCCGCTACTCGAAGTGAAAGACCCAAGGCTAGGTGACCTGCCGCTACCCAAGGGCAGCATCGTGTTCATGACAGGTAATCTAGAATCCGATGGTGTGGGTGACAGCCTCAAGGCTCACAGCAAGATGCGCATAACGATGATCGAGATATCCAAACCAACAGATGATGAGTGGTTGCTCTGGGCAGCAGCGAATGACATCGAGCCTATTGTTATGGCATGGGTCAGCCGCAACCCTGACGCACTTGCTTCTTATCGGGATAAGGGACAGCACAACAACCCGTACATTTTTAATCCGTCTGTTATGGGACAGGGTTCAGTGGTAACGCCAAGGACTCTTGAGCTAGCTAGTAACTTAGTGAAGACCCGCCACCTGTACTCTAGCAGAGCACTCAGGGCAGCACTGACAGGCACGATAGGCAGCGCAGCGACTAACTCGCTTCTGCACTTCATTGAGCATCACGAGAGCATGACCCCTTGGTCAGAGATTATGGCTAACCCGAAGTCAGCAAGGATGCCGCCGAATGCAGGTGCGTGTGCGGTGCTGTCGTTTAGTGCGGGGGAGTACATCAAGACTAAGGACGACCTCGATGCTTTCATGATCTACCTAGCCCGACAGGATGCGGGGTACGACACTGATGAGTTCCAAGTGATCTTTGGTGTGCGCCTCGCAGGTCAGAACTCTACCGATGCCAAGCGTAGATTGGCGTTTACTTCACGGGCGTTTGCCGAGTGGGCAGACCGCAATCAGGATTTACTATGAGTGATTCAAAACTAGAGCGCGACTTCAAGCGCAAGCGCATTGAGATTATGCGCAGTAAGCAATTCGTTGAGCTAGGCCCAGTAATGATGATGGGCACGAGGGAGTTCACACGAGATGTTCCCACTGCCTGTACTAATGGTAGGGACGAGAAGTACAACCCCGACTTTATATTCAAGTGGGGGGACAAAGGTGCGGGGTTCATTACCCTGCATGAGAACTGGCACAAGGCAGCGCGGCATCTTGAGATATACGAGCCGCTGTGGAAGCTGTGTCATAAGACGGCTAACTCGGCTATGGATACGTGGATAAACCTAATCATCATGGAGGCAGACAAGGACGAGACAATTGTTGCCATGCCGCGTGACGAGAAAGGTAAACCAATCGGTCTGTGTGACCCGCGCTTCAAAGGCATGACGGTGAAGAAGGTGTTCGACATTCTTTATGCCGAGAAGCAAGAAGAGGGTGAAGGCGGGGAAGGCGGTGAAGGCGAGGGCGAGGGTGAAGGCGGTGGAGGCTTTGACGACCACGGTTGGGACGAGGCTAAGGAGATGACAGCCAAGGAGAAGGAATCTCTACAGTCTGATGTAAGCACCGCTATACGCCAAGGTCTCATGGCTGCTAAGAAAGTAGGCAAAGGTACAGACGGAGGATCGTTGGCTCTGGGTGAACTGCTCGCACCGAAGGTTGATTGGGTGGAGCAGATGAAGCACTTCATTCGAGCGACTTGCACTGCGGCAACCAAAGCTACCTTTAGGCGTATCGACCGCAAGTTCTTCGTAACCACGGGGCTAGTCATACCGACTATGCGTGGAGAGTGTATCAAAGAGCTAGTAGTCGCACCTGATGTATCAGGCTCTATGTTCTTCGACGACTCGTTTGATGTTTGCATGAGTGAGATCGAGGGTCTAGCCCGACAGCTAGAGGTAGCGAAGATACACCTGCTCTATTGGGACGGCTCAGTCTGTGCGCACGAGGAGTATACAAGCAGCACCTTTAAGAACTGGCGCACTCTGACTAAACCTCATGGTGGAGGGGGTACAGACCCGACCTGTGTGGCTGACTATTTGCGAGAGAAGAAGATCAAACCTGATGCAACCGTCGTGCTGACTGACGGCGAGGTCTTGGGTTGGGGTGAATGGGACTGCCCGATACTGTGGGGCATTCACAACTTGCGTGAAACAATCGTTGCCCCTGTGGGTAAAACAATTCAATTGGAGCGAAGAGTATGAACTTTATAGTTGCCGTAAATAACACGCAGTACGTGGTTGACGCTGAAAAGCTAGAGCGCATAACCGCCGAGCTTAGCGGGTGCTTGATATTTTCTAACGAGTACAACAGGGGCGAGAACGGAGGTGAATCTTTTTACACCTACCACGCCTACGAACAAGATGTTGAAGACGGTATGCACTCAGTGAAAGCAATATCAAGTGCGGCGCTCGCGGTAGCTAAGCTTGCAGGGCGCAAGAAGTAACAACAACCAGTGGAGTTTAGGATAACCCTAAACTCCTCCACACTTTTATGGAGGTAACACAATGGGATATAGAAGCGACGTAACAATGATTGCATACCCAAGCAAGAGGCATACAGGCAAGTTCGCTATGCTAAAGCTATATGTAGACGAGAACCTGCCCGACGAGTTCGAGGTGGTTGGGGAAGGCGATGCCCGATACCTGCACTGCAATATAGAGGGGGTTAAGTGGTACGAACACTACGACACGGTGCAGCAATACAACAAAGCGTTTAGTGAGTGGGACGGAATGTTTACTGACCCTGACCCTGACCCAACCCAAGAACATGAGTCTATGTTTCATTATGAGTTCATGCGAGTGGGTGAGGAGTACGAGGACGTGGAGTACCACTCCAGTTATGGGGCAGACCACAACCTCAACCTGAGCCGCGAAGTTTATATAGACCTTTAAAAACTAATAAGGAGAAACATTATGAGCATTTCATCAAGCGCAGTACTAGTACGCCTTAGCATATCCACATGGACAGCTAAGAAGATCGACAAGAACCAGAGCGAGAATGTTTCCGCTGCCACTGGTGCGGACAAGAAAGCGGGCAAGTACATCAAGGACACTATGGTTGGCTCTACCCATGTAAGCCAACTAAACAAGTTCGCCCAGGACTCGCGCAACGAGTACGCCGCACGCACGCTACCTTGGGACGACATGGGAGATCGCATTCTAACTACCAGTTTGCTGCTGCCGTTCAAGTCTGACTTCAATGGTAAGCGTGACGAGTTCTGGAGACGTAGAGATTACATCTGCGACAACTACGAAAACCTCAAGCAAACTTCAGCTAACTATTTGGGAGCCATGTACAACCCAGAAGATTACCCGCTGGTTAACGAGGTTTACGAAAAGTATGACTGGAAGCTAACCATTAAGACCGTTCCTGACAGCGGGCACTTGTACCTAGACCTGCCCGCTGAGGATATGGAGGAGCTGCGCGCTTCATTGGAGGCAGAGAACCAAGAGAAGACTAAGCACGCGATGGATACTGCGTGGCACAGAATGCACGGCATGCTAACAAGTATGAGCGCCAAGCTAACTGAGACTGACGAGGACAAGCAGAAAAGGTTCTACGATAGCTTTGTTAGTAACCCGAAAGACCTGTGCGATATGCTGCAGCACCTGAACATTACTAATGACCCAGAGCTAGAGAAGGCGAGGGCTATGCTAGAACGAACGATCAAAGGTGCGGACATCGACGCGATAAAAGAATCACCTGCTATCCGTGAGGATATGAAGACTAAGGTTGATTCCATTCTTAAACAGTTCGAGTGGTAGGAGATAGATATGCAAAATGTAGTTACGGTTAATCAAAACGTCTCTGGCGTTGCGGCAGCAGACCAACTGACGCATGAGCTACTCTATAATTTTATAGACCGTGTAGCACATGCCTTCCCTAAGCTAACCTTTACAGTGTGGGGCGCCAGAAGAGTAGATGTATCTGATGTGTACGAGAACCAAGTGGGCAGGGTTACGTTAGAATTTATAGGTCACTATAACCGCGTGGTGTTGGAGCTACGGTCTCCTCGTATGACAGACAAACGCAACCTCAAAGCTAAGACCGCCGACCTAAACAAAGCAGTAAAGATGTTTGCAAAATACTTTAGGTCAAACACGGACGAAGAGTTAATGGAGACCCACCTTGGCTATTTGGATAGAGAAGCGACAGGTTCTTACGACCATGCGCTAGGCAAACTGCGCGGTGTTATGGATGAACCGCTATACAACTTCTTTCAAACGGCTACCCAGCAGAAGCGATATGAACTTTACTCCATGCTCGCTTTACCAGAAGCTCAACTAAGCGCAATAGAAACCGAAGCGTTGCAGTACTTCGACCACTGTAGCCTGTTCGATATGTCTGAATGCGCTGTGCTGTTGAAAACTCCGACAGGGTATTTGGTTAAGCGTTCCACTCCCGAAGGAGCCGCCGCTGCTCGCGTTGAACGAGTCGAAGAAGTTCCTTCTGAGTATAGAGCACAGATAGGGCTGTTGAAGCTAGCCTCGCATAGAGAGTTCATACCCAACGTAGGGATTAAGTTAGCTAAACCAACGGTAGCTGTAGAGAGTTACTTATGTGTAAACCGCCAACCACTTTAGTTTAAACTTATCCACATGTTAGGTCTGACCTAACATCCTTCCCCAACCCCCCAAGCCCCGCCTAGTGCGGGGTTTTTTTTGTCCTCAAAAAGGTTGACACTGTAAACCCCCTCCCGCATACTAGCCGTATGGCAAATACCCCAGAGAAGAAAGTTAAAGACAAAGTCGTGAAGATGCTTAAGTCTCATGGCATATATTATTTTTTCCCCGCTACCTTTGGTATGGGTCGCAGCGGAGTGCCCGATGTTATATGTTGCTTTAACGGCAGCTTTCTCGCTGTTGAATGCAAGGCAGGTAAAGGCAAGACTACTGCACTACAAGACAGGGAGATAGCTGCGATTCGT
>Ga0208770_1001185_pt1 | contig 13443 bp, 19 predicted proteins | sample AntAceMetag02UK9_FD_184771 | JGI IMG/M metagenome (GOLD analysis project Ga0208770, IMG submission 184771) | Saline lake microbial communities from Ace Lake, Antarctica - Antarctic Ace Lake Metagenome 02UK9 (SPAdes) (version 2) | ecosystem: Environmental > Aquatic > Non-marine Saline and...
TAGCCAACATCCTGATGTGTTTGGTTGGAAAACTCTATTAGAAAACTATTGGGAGGCACATCGCACTGCTGAACCCTTTGCTAAGTATTGGCGTGACCCTAGTTTACTCGGTCAATTTGATTGGACACAAAGCGACAACTACTTTACATCAATATCTGTTCCGTTAGGCATACCCAATGATACTGTTAACCCATTATGGGAACCTAATTTAGATTTATTCAAACGTGTTGTTGAACGTCAAGGTGTCAAAGTTAAGTTTGCAGTGGTTGGGAGAGACCAAAATATACTGCATGAACAACAAACAAGAATACGTAAAGAAAGCACACTGCCTATGCTATTAAATCAATTGCGTGGTATAGATAACCCCATATTTCTAAGCTATGAATTATTATATATGTACAAGAATGATTATGTAAAGAGTTTAGATGTAAACATTCCTGTAGACTCAAATGTCAAACACTTGTTGGAAGATGATGCCAATCGTAAGTATGTGCATGCCGTTAACCATAACGAACTTGACATGGGTAATCGAATGGGTGTAACATTTAAAGAGAAACCATGAAGAAACTCTTAATCATTACAGGGCCGCAAGGGTCAGGCAATCATTTGTTTAGTAGACTACTAAGCCTGCATCCTGATGTCAGTGGCTGGAAAGATCTTTTGGATTCGTACTGGGTTCCTAGTGATCAAGAACCGTTTGCAGACTATTGGGTCAACCCCGATAAACTAACTCTAGATCAATTTGAAGGGCATGATTACTGGGTAGCTAATGTAAGTGTACCTTTTGTGTATGATGGCGTTAAGCAGGTGCCTAAGATTGACGCAGTAGCATCTATAGCACGTTCGTTAGGAATAGATGTTCAAATATGCGTTATAGTTAGAGACATGTATATAAACGATCTACAACAGCAAAGAGTACGCGGAGAACGAACATTACCTATAGCAGTTGACTACTTTGATACATTAGGTGATGTATACTATTTAGATCATGAGGCATTTTTCTTGTACAAAGATAGATATCTAAAATGGATAAGCAAGATATTAGATTTTCCTATAGCCTATGATAACCCAGATATTATGAAGTTCATTGAAGAGGGTCCTAACAAGAAATATGTTAATTATGTTGATGAGTATTGGTTGGACGAACAAGTATGGAAGGGCATCCAATCTAAGAAAGAGAGAGGGCTATAGAGTATGAAATTATTTGTTAACGGTGATAGCCACACTGCTCAAGTTTATCCTGGGGGGCTAACTGCTACCTATCAACTTGCCCAACGTTATGGCTTAGAATATGAAAATATTGCACTTCCGGGTGGGAGTAATCAACGTATTATCCGAACCACTCAAGAAAAACTAAAAGAGTTAGATCCCAAAGATACTATTATAATAATAGGATGGAGCGATTTTGCCAGAACCGAATACTTTTATAAAAATCAATGGCACCAAATCTGTGGAGATTTTGAATATCAAGTCGACGCTGAGTTAGACAATGTACGTAAAGAAAGGATTGATCAATATCGAGACAGAGGGTGGGACGAAAGTGCTGAGCAACACAACCAAATTTGGGTATTTCATCAATTATTAAATAATTTAGGGTATAGACATCTATTCTATCAAGGATGTAAAACATTTTTCTTTGACGGATGCCCTGAACAAGATATGGAGTTTAAGCATAGCTGGAGTAACTGTTGGGTTCACGTTCCTTATGTTACATTAACTAAAAACAACGAAAGAATTATAGAAAACTTCTCGCAATATGCTGAGAACCATGGATGCAACACAACAGATCACAGAGCTCATTTTGGTCAGGACGCACATGATTTATGGCGAGATTATCTAGACAAGTACATTAAAAAGTTAGGAATACTATGAAAGGTAAAAAGATATTAATCATGGGACTGCCGGATTCAGGTAAAACTACTCTAGCTGAACAGTTAGTCGATCGATTACCAGCAGTATGGTTTAATGCTGATGAGATTAGAAACAACATTAATAAAGATTTAGGGTTTACTGAACAAGACCGTGTGGAGCAAGCAAGACGACTCGGCCTGTTATGTGATATTGCGTTACGTAATCGTGTTGTTAGTTATGCTCTGGCAGACTTTGTGTGCCCCACAGACGTTACACGTAAAACATTTAATCCAGATATCATAGTATGGATGAATACTATTCAACAAGGAAGATTTGAAGATACTAATCGAGTGTTTGAAAATCCAGACTTTTATAATATAGAAATCACTAACTGGGACTACGATATCAATCACATATTTGAGCAAATAAAATTACATGATAGATAAAATAATATCATTTGGTGACAGTTTTATGTATGGCAGTGATCTCGCTGACTGTGATGGAACTGGTTTTGGGAATGGTAAATTTAGTAAATTAACCTGGCCTGCCTTGTGTGCTAAAGAATTAGGGTTAGATTATGAATGTTATGCCCTAGGAGCCACGGGAAACCAATTTATATCTTTTCAGGCTATAGCACAACAATGCACAAACGCCCTGGTAATTATCAATTGGAGTTGGATAGACCGGTTTGATTATTTTTCTATGGATAGTGTACCAGAGAATTCTTTTCCTGTGCCGAGACTGCATACTGTGTTGCCTGGAACAGCTACAGAGTTAAGTGAGTTTTATTATAAAAATCTCCACACAGAGTTTGGAGATTTATTTAGAAATTCATTATTTGTTCACGCTACGCATTCCTACCTTAAAGTCCAAAATATACCATTTATATCTAGCATAATGGACACATTGTTAATTGATAATACATGGAAAAGAGATAGTGCTATAACAAACATGCAGGATCTAATACGAAAAGACATATCCTGGTTTCCTAATAATCAAACATTTTTAGAATGGAGCCGTTCTAATGGCTATCCTGAAAGCAAAGGCTGGCATCCATTGGAACAAGCACACCGAGAAGCGGCAAAGATTTGGCTACCTATCTATAAAGAGGCAATAAATACATATATTACTAATTTAGAGGATTAACTGTAATGAATTTATCAAAAAACTTTACCTTAGCTGAGTATACTAAAAGTCAAACTGCTCTAAGACATGACTTAGACAACACGCCAAATGAAGAACATCTAGAAGCGGCCCGAGCACTATTTGAAAATGTAATACAAAAAGTACGTGATCGTTTTGGTCCTACAGTAATCAATTCAGGATATAGAGGTCCAGAACTGAATGAAAAAGTGGGTGGATCACCTACTAGTCAACATTGTTTTGGCGAAGCATGTGACATTGAATGTCCAGGAGTTGCAAACGCTGATGTAGCACAATGGATTGTAGAGCATACAACGTTTGATCAAGTTATCTTAGAATTTTACACACCGGGTATTCCAGACTCGGGTTGGGTACATGTAAGTTACAAAGCAAACGGTGATAATCGTGGCTTTGCATTAACTGCAATGAAAGAACACGGCAGAACAGTTTATAAAACAGGACTTATAGCCTAACATGTGGTTACTAAACTTTATTCCCGACAGCTGGATAGCTTTTTTTGTCCTGATGATACTTGTAGCTGGTATAGTAATGTACTTTGCTGGACAAATATTTAAATACACACCATTTACAAAACAGTATGGTTTACCTTTAAGAGTATTAGGAAGTATATTGTTACTAGCTGGAGCATACCTCAATGGTGGGTTAGGAGTTGAGCAAGAATATCGTGCTCGTATAGCAGAAATGCAACAAAAGATTGAAGTAGCTGAAGCAAAAAGTCAAGAAGAGAATGTTAAGATAGTTGAGAAGATAGTTACAGAAACTAAAATTATTAAAGAAGATACACAAGGCACAGTGTATCTAATAGAACAGATGAAAGAGCAAATTAATCAAGGGTGTGAGTTGACACCTGAAGTTGTTGAGCTGTATAATGAGGGTATTACTGGGAGAGGCAAATAATGGATAGAACACAATGGGGGATTGTATTACTAGTTGTTGCGATGATGTTTTTATTCTCTGGGTGTGCGTCAACAAAGACTGTACCTGTAACTATGAACTTTCCAGAAGCACCAGAGCCAATCCTGACACAACCTGAACAGTTAGATACATTGCCTGAAGATAAAAAAGAGTTAAGTGACTTGTTAGAAAACTCAACTGTTAACTATGGCAAGTATCGCGAATTACAATTGAAATATACACAATGGCAACGCTGGTACGACACCAATCGAAAATTACATAAAGAAACAACTGAAAAATAAATGGATGTAAACACACGCATAGAAAAAATAACTAGTTGGATTAGTGATTACGCTGAAGCCAACAATGTTAATTCACTAGTAGTTGGAGTATCTGGCGGTATTGATAGTGCTGTAGTCAGCACCTTATGTGCAAGAACAGGTCGACCCACAACTGTCCTTTCAATGCCAATTAGACAAAAACAAGAGCAACATGATCTTAGTGTTGACCATTGTTTACAGTTACTAGAAAAGTTTTCAAATGTACATTGGGAAACAATTGATCTAACAGAAACGTTTACTCAATTTGCAACGCTGTTCCTAGAACAAAATGATCTAGCATTAGCTAACAGTCGTGCTAGACTGCGTATGACTACCTTGTATCAAGTAGCACAAACACGCGGTGGCATTGTTGTAGGAACAGGCAACAAAGTAGAAGACTTTGGAGTAGGATTTTATACCAAATATGGAGACGGTGGCGTAGATATTTCACCTATCGGCGACTGCATGAAAACAGAAGTTTGGGATATGGGTTGTGAACTAGGTGTTAGTGAAGCAATAATTAATGCGGCTCCAACAGATGGATTATGGGAAGATGGTCGTAGTGATGAGGATCAGTTAGGCATGTCCTATCCAGAACTAGAACAAGCAATGCGATACAGTCAGTCTGGCAATCACCCATCTGACACCAGAGAAAAACGAAACTTAATTAAATTTTTAGCAATACAAGCACGCGCAAAACACAAAATGGGACCAATACCTGTGTGCCTATTAGGAGAGTAGAATGAAGAGATTATTAGTATTATTAGTAGCAGTAATGTCAGTGTCGGGATGTGCTACACTCCAGAATACGTTTGACTACTTTGATATGGCACGCTTTGACCACAACGAATACTTGCTGGCAGTTAAAGTAAGAACACAGGCCAACCTAGGTGCTCGTAAATGTGGCACACCAGAAGTTAATGCTGAAGTAAGTAAACTTTGGGGGACTACCTTAGAACTTAAAAACTATGCAGAAGCAATTCCAAAGAACGAAGAAACGGTTATAATGACCTCAGAGCTATTAGAAATTGTCAGAGGGTTAGATAAACGATATAACATCGACATGAAAGATGCTAGTATGACGTACTGTACTAGCAAGTTTGGTAACATTGAAAAGAACGCAACAATTATCACTAACGTAATAGGAAGAAAACCTAAAGAAAGATGATAGGCACATTATATATTGGACCACAGGATTATGACTTTGGTCATCATGATACTGAATTATTAACTCAAGATAATTATGCCAGCGTCATCAGATCACGAAAAGTGGCTGACTATCAGACTAGTATAGAAGATCTTGGGCTTAAAGTTAAAGAATGTAAAAAGTTAGTCAACAACTGTAATGCTATTGAACTACTAGAGTGGACAGTTCTTTCTTCACGTGATTATCCTTCGTATAATGTAATACTGGCGTTATCTGAACTAGTTGACCCGGGCACCGATCTTGCTAAAATTTATATTAAACATGCCGATTATGCTCGTGCATTGAGAACAACAGATAATCCAGTTTTATGGACTGCTGGTTGTAGTTATACAAGCTCAGTAGGAGTAGAACTCAACGAACGATGGGGACACTTAGTTGCAAGTGAATTAGGCCTAGAAGAAGTTAATATAGCACGAGGTGGAGCGTCTATATGGGACGCCAGCGATCAAATCTTAAGATCAGACATACGAAAAGATGATACAGTTGTTTGGGGATTAACTAGTGTAGGTAGAGTTGAGATCGTCCAGGATGGTCAGTTAAACAGTTCTCCGATTAATAACTATCAACAACTTGATTTAGAAAAGCAATATTATACGCTAGACTATTTTGACAGCTCCACAATTGAAATGAAATACGTTAGGCAAATACAACAGGTAATAAACTTTTGTAATAAAATTGGTGCAAAACTACATATAGTAAATTTTTTAGAACAGAACGGTATTACTACCAGATACCTAACAGATAAAAACGTATCTTATATAGATTTAAGGGCCCAGGTTCACAGTAAGGCAATCGATCTGGGAACAGACGGAAAGCACCCCGGACCATTACAGCACCAACAGTACGCAAAAGAGATAATTAAACTTATACAGGGAGAACAATTATGATAGATAACGCAATCAAAGAACTAGAAGAATGGGTAGGTAATAGCCACACCGAACTAGCAGATTGGGCCGCCGAAGCTAATTCACTAACGGCACAATTTAAAGCAGGTGCCTTGGCTAAAGATGAATACCTAGAACTTATGGAAGATCTAAAACGCAGTCAAAAAATATCAGATGCCGCAGACGCACTTGCAGTTCGCTCTCGTGCTAATGAACTATTAGATAATATTATCACAGCCGCCGGCGTAATACTTTAAGCCATCCAATATTAAGGTAATTAGGTTGACTAGTTACCTTTTCTCTTATATACTGAAACTATGAATCCATATGAAGTATTAGGTATCAAACAAGGTGCTACAGAAGCAGAGGCTAAGAAAGCCTTTAAGAAACTAGCCATGAAGCACCACCCTGACAAAGGTGGAGATACTGAAAAGTTTCAAGAAATTAAACAAGCGTACGAACGTATTACAGAACCCGAAAAGTTTGCACACGAAAGTATGGGTCATGCCCCGGGTGGATTTAGATACCAACGTGGTGGATCAGTAGATGATATATTCTCAGAGTTCTTTGGTCATCATAGCGGTAGACAACAGCAACAACAGTCAACTGTGCAACTTAGCTTATGGATTACCTTAGAAGATGTTAGTACCGGTGGTGAGAGGACTGTAAAACTTCAAGGTAATGATGGTCCTCAGATAGTTAACATCACTATACCTAGAGGCGTGTTAGATAACACACATGTACGTTATCCTAATTTAGGACCTAGTGGTCAGGACCTAGTGGTAATATTTCGTGTACGGCAACACCAGAAGTTTGTCAGAATTAAATCAGTTGATCTTGCTTGTGTTCAGGAAGTTGATCTATGGACTTTGCTACTAGGCGGAACTATTGAAGTTACTACATTAATGAATAAGACAATGACATTAAGAATACAGCCTAAGACTGATTTTAATACTCAATTAAGATTAAAAGGGCAAGGTATTCAAAATACTAGGCAAATAGGTGACCTTTATGTTAAAATTAAAGCTACAATGCCAGATAATATCTCAGATGATTTACTGGAAATATTAAGACAGAAGTTAAACAAATAAGTACTATTAACAATAACAAGTTAGGTGAAGAATGCAAAATAATCCAGAAATAGAACAAATCATTGACGAGGCTGTTAGGTCTGCTCAAGAATTAAAACATCAATATGTAACTGTTGAACATTTAAGTCTTGCGTTAGTGAGGTTTGATAGTTTCCGTAAGGTATTGATTGGGTACGGCGTTAACTGCGACCAACTTGAAAAAGAATTAGTAGATTATGTTAACGCTATGACACACTTAATTAGAGTAAGTGACGACAAAGCAACTCCTGTTACAAAACCTAAAAAAACTAATGCGTTAGAAAGAATTTTTAATAGAGCTGGTACACAGGTACTATTCTCAGGTAGGCGCTTTGTTACAACACTTGATTTATATCTTGCTATAATGAGTGAAGGACAAAGTCATGCCCATTATTACTTTTTAAAATACGGAATTAATCGTAAAGAGTTTAGTGCTCATTGGAATACATCGTATCCTAAAGAACGTGAAGTTAAACTCAGCGACAAACAAGCTACTGCGGTATTAGAAGAACATTGCACTAACTTAACTAACCTTGCTAAAGAACAAAAATTAGAGCCAATGATTGGTAGGACACAAGAGTTAGATGACATCGTTAATGTACTTGCTAAAAAGTTTAAAGCAAATGTGTTATTAGTTGGAGACCCAGGTGTAGGTAAGACTGCTATCGTAGAAGGGCTGGCACAATTATTATCCAATAATGATGTTCCTAAATTCTTACACGAGCATCAGTTGTATTCATTGGAGATAGGTAGCTTACTGGCAGGCAGTAAGTACCGTGGCGAATTTGAAGAAAAGGTAAAAGAAGTTCTTGACGCACTTAGTGCAAAAGGAAAATGTGTCCTATTCATTGATGAAGCACATCAAATGAAAGGCGCTGGAGCGGGTAGCGGTAGTTCAGTAGACTTTGCTAACATGATTAAACCGGCAATCACTAGCGGTAATCTAAAAGTCATAGCATCAACAACTTGGGAAGAATACTACGAATCGTTTGAAAAAGAACGAGCATTAATGCGTAGATTCTTTAGAGTTACTATTGACGAACCAGATCGAGAAAGTACTGGAAAAATACTTGCTGGTGTAGCACGGAGATTAGAAGCATTCCACGAAGTTGAAATTAAAGATGATGCACTTGTGGCCGCAGTTGAAATGACTGCTAGATATATGACAGACAAGAAAAATCCAGATAAGTCAATTGATGTTGTTGATGCCGCATGTGCTAGAGAACGTGCAAAGAATGAAACTGGTGCAGTAATTGATAGAAGTAAAATTATGGTAGAAGTTTCAAAGTTAGCAAACGTTCCTGTTGATAGACTTAAAAATGAACAAAGCGAGAAAATTAAAAACTTAGAATCAAATATTAAAGACAAACTATACGGACAAGAGAATGTTATCAGTGAAGTCCTTGATCGTATATATGTTAGCTTCTCTGGCATTAAACAAGGCAATAGACCAGTAGCTAGTTTCTTATTCTTAGGTCCAACTGGTACAGGTAAAACAGAGATGGCTAAACTGTTATCAGAAAACTTAGATATGAAGTTGCTAAAGTATGATATGAGTGAATATCAAGAACGTCATACTGTATCTAGTCTTATTGGAGCACCTCCAGGCTATGTTGGTTTTGAAGATGGCAATGTGGGTGGCGGTAGATTAATATCAGACCTTACTAAGAATCCGTTCTCAATTATCTTATTTGATGAAATTGAAAAAGCACACCCAGATGTGTCAAACATCTTACTAGCAATGATGGATGACGGCGTTGTTACTAGCTCTGCTGGCAAAACTGTAGATATCAAAAACTGTATTATTATATTAACATCGAACTTAGGTGCTAGAGAAAATGAAGCAAACAATATTGGCTTTGGTAAAGAACTAGACAAAACAGGAAGTGAAGACAAGGCTGTTAAAGAATTCTTTAAACCAGAACTTAGAAATAGATTAGACATGATATGTAAATTTAACAAGTTAGATAATCTAGCTGTTAAGAAAATTGTAGTTAAATTTATAGAAGAACTTAAAGTTGGACTTCGTGACAAAGATATTACTATTGGAACTACTGAAGGCTTAATTGATCATTTGGTTGAAGTAGGCTATGATCCTAAGATGGGTGCTAGACCACTAAACAGAAAAATAGATCAACTTATACGTGTGCCTCTCAGTAAAAAAATACTGTTTGACGGTATGCACTCATGTGAGCTTGTGTTAGATTGGAAAGACGGAGAGCTAGACATTAAACAGACAGGCCAAAAACAGTTAGCGGCTCCACAACCTAAAGTTAATGATGAAGGTTTTATAGTTCTTGATCAGTTCAAACCAAAGAAGTAAACATTCAGATCGATTGTATTACGATCTATACCGATTTTGTTTTCGGGTGGTACTCCCTCACGTCGAATCAATAGGACAGAAATTAGATCACGACCATATTGATCGTATTGTTACACTAAAAGAGAATATGGAATTCTATGCTCGGAAAATTAATTTTGGTGGAACTTGGAGAGAAAGAGAAGATGATATCTCTCAACATGATATAGATAATCTTCACACATTGTGTGACTTCTTTATTGACAATAAGCCACTAATCAAATTACAATTCCTTAGAAATAAATGTTTTATCTATACTAATAATCTAGAATTAAGCAAACAACTAGATGAATTAGGCATGTTTGAGGAAGTAAGAGTAAGTGAAGTTGCATTAGTTCGACCAAGGAATACAGTAAAATCAAGGTATCCAGGCTATGAACGGCGTGTATACTTTAAGCCAGTGAACATAACTGAAACTGAAAGACATAATATCATAAAGTTTATTAATAACAACGATCATGCCCTTAAGATGAATGTAGGAATGGAAAGATTTTACAATGGAACACAATCCAGAGGCAGATATCTAACACTTCGAGACTACTACTATATTGATCTTAAAGACTGGAGAATGGCTAGTATACTAGAATTAACATGTCCGGGCATAATGAGAAAAACCATGGATATTATCTACGACGATAAATAATAGCATGGCAAAAATAAACTCAACAAATTTAGTAATATCATTAAGCAAACTGGTTAAGGACACTGATCCTACAGAGCCAGTATTAAACGACGAAACACGGGCACAGTTAGAAGCAATCATAACTGAACTTGCTGGTGCTGGCGTTCTTGTAGAAATACAGGAGGCCTAAATGAGAACTACTAGCTTACAACTATTACCATTTACAGACTTTGGTGCGGCAACTGGAAATTATGACGGCACAAGTGCTAGTTTTAGTGGAACTGCTGTAAAAGCCGCGGCGTATGCAAGTAGCATTGGTGATAATCAAACAGTTGGTATATTCACTGAAGACTTCCTTGGTACCATGACTATTGAAGCTACTTTAGATACAACAGTTGCAGATTCAAGTTGGTTTACTGTTCACACCTTTAACGGTGACGGTTCATCAGCAAATGACTCAACAGCAAGATTCTTTAATACTGCTCAAAATATTGCAGGTCGATACACTTGGATGCGAGTAACAATTTCTAGCTACACCCAAGGCACAATTCACAAAGTTACATTAAGCTATTAATGGAAACAGTTAATATTAAATTTACCCTAGAACCTGAATGGTTCAACAATGCTCCCAAAATAAAAGTAGCTATCAATGATCAAATTCTATTAGATGTTGAACTAGGAACTAGGTTAGAGTATGAACAAACTGTTGAGTTAAGCGACGAGGGCAATCATCAATTAACATTTACATTGTATAACAAAACCAAATATGACACTGTGGTTAAAGACGGTGTTATAGAAAAAGATACCCTAATAAAAATATCAAACATAGAATTGGAAGACATTGATCTTACATCAATGCTATCGTTAAACAAAGAACTATTCTACTATGAACACGATAATAATGGTACAACTCAGTTAGAAAAACACACATTGTATGATACCTTAGGTTGTAACGGTACTGCTACTATCAATTTTACTACTCCTTTTTACGTATGGCTGTTAGAAAATCTATAGAATTAAGTATATAGATAAATAGTTATATGAAAACAGTCGCAATATACGCAGGTAGATTCCATCCGTTCCATAAAGGACATAAGGCTAGTTACGACTTCTTAACTAAGCAGTTTGGCACAGACAACGTGTACGTTGCTACATCGAACGCACAGGCACCTTTAACCAGTCCATTTAGCTTTGAAGAAAAGAAAATGATGGCTGAGCTAACTGGAATAACAGCAGATAAGATTGTTATGGTTAAGAACCCATACCAAGCTAAAGAGATTACTAGCAAACTTAATCCAGAAGACACTACACTAGTATTTGCGTTAAGTGAAAAAGATATAGACAGATTTACATTCACAAAGAAAGACGGAACTCCAGGTTACATACAACCATATCCAAAGAATGATGCACATCTTGCTCCAATGAACAAACATGCTTATGCTTTTTTAACACCAACAGTTAAATTTAAAGTTGCAGGCAAAGATGCAGATTCAGCAAGTGCAATACGTAAAGCATACATTGATGCTGACAAACAAGGCCGTAAGAAAATTGTAGCTGACCTCTACGGAACAGTAAATAAAGACGTAGAAGCAATATTTGATAAAAAATTAAGTATTACAGAAGAACTATCAAGAATTATGACAACGCTCAAAGAAGGTACAATCAATAAGCAAGATGGTAACATGCGTAAAATTGAACTAGCACTTGAGATGGAGAGAGAAGTGAAATCGATTGAAGAAGCAGATTTAACTAATGCAAAAGTAGTTAACACTCAGAAAGGTCACAGGATTATTCCAAGTGGCGGACTAGGGTCTTGGGACTTTGATGGCTTACGAAAATCAGTTATATCACAACTTGATCAAATGGGTGCAATGGTTAAGGGAGGCAATCTAGCTTCTGCTTACTATACCTTATATCAAAATGGTGCGTTAGAGAAAAAATTACAAGCACTAGAACTATATCAACAATGGCTAGAAGCCAATGGCGACCGACCTGTTCCATTAGAAAAAGAAATTGACTTATTACCTGAATCAATAGACTCGTAATAATTTCCACTGGGCTTGACAAAGCCATTAAATATCCGTATAATATAATAAACAATCTAACTTAGGATATAACATGGCTAACCAACCAGAACCAAGACAAATAAACATAGATTCGCCCATACCAATGAGTATAAACATAGACGATCTTAGAAAAAGAGTCTTGCACTTTGCTATACCTTGTTATGGTGGTATGATTACAGAGTCTACTATGATGAGTATGATTAAATGGGCAAACCAAGCAAAGGATTTAGGACTAAGTTGGACAATAGAAACCTTAGTTAACGAAAGTCTTATTACTCGTGGTCGTAATACTCTAGTAGCAAAATTCTTAAATAATCCAAACACAACTGATCTATTTTTTGTAGACAGCGACATTGGATTTGAACCCTGGCAGGTACTCGCTCTTATGGCCATGGACAAAGATGTAGCATGTGGTCTATATCCAATGAAGACTGTTCCTGTGCAATGGGTAGTAAACGCAGTTGAAGGACAAGCAACAGAAAATGAAGGTAACTGGATGGAAGTTACTAAATCAGGTACGGGCTTTATGATGATTAAGAAACACGTATTTGAGAAACTTATTGCTCATCCAGCAGTGAAACCATTCGTAAACGATATCGGCTTACCAGTAGAATTAAATCCTCATATGCGTACATACTTTGACACAGCAGTAAGAGAAGGTCGTTACTATTCTGAAGATTGGACATTCTGTGAGAACTGGAGAGACATAGGTGGGGCAATTTGGGTAGATCGTCGAGTAAATCTAAGACATTCCGGATCATTTGTTTTCTGTGCAGAAGCTGACATGAATATTAGGAAGAAGCTTGAAACAGCTCCTTTACCATTGACACCAGCTCCTACGCCTAAACCAACTACACAGCCAAAAGTTTTAGCTAAATCAAAATCAAAATCTAAAAACAAGTAAAGATAAATACTAGTTATGAAAGCTAGTGAATTTATTACAGAAAAAACAAGATTAGATCCTAAG
>Ga0208770_1001194_pt1 | contig 13424 bp, 13 predicted proteins | sample AntAceMetag02UK9_FD_184771 | JGI IMG/M metagenome (GOLD analysis project Ga0208770, IMG submission 184771) | Saline lake microbial communities from Ace Lake, Antarctica - Antarctic Ace Lake Metagenome 02UK9 (SPAdes) (version 2) | ecosystem: Environmental > Aquatic > Non-marine Saline and...
CAAAAGATAAAAGACTTAATTTTGATATATGGTTTAATAAAAAAAATTCTTTAATTTTAAAAGTTACTTATTCTAGATTAGGAAATTGGGAATATAAGGTTAAAAAATTTGAATAAAATTATTTATTTATTTTATTAAAAAGATCTTGAGCACTTATCCATCCCGATTCTAATCTAGGTCCAACAAACCAATCTGCACAAACTCCAAGGTTTAACGAGGAATTCCAGTAACTTTTAATTCTTAAAGGTTTTGAGTTGGATGAATATTTCCAGCCATGATTTAATGAAAATAAAACTTTAGTTTTTTTGATACCTGTAAGTTTAAAAAACTGCTCAATCAAAGTTTTTGTGTTCAATTTATTATTGTCTCGATTTTTATTAATCTCTTTATTTGCCCATGAGTAAGTACTTTGTAGGGTCCAAAGATCATTTTTACTTTTAAAACGCATTTTACTATTTTCATTTCCAGCCCAACCTAAAATTTTATCATTAAAAAAATAACTACTGACATTAAGTTTACTTTTTTTTGTAGTCATCATGACAGTTATATTTGCATCCATTTTAATTTTTTTATTAATAAATGAATGTTTAATATATTTTTTTGAAAGTTTTTTTAATTGAGGGAATGGACAGGTTAATATTAAAGATTTATAAAATTTTATTGATCCATCTGAAAAAGATATTTCCCAAACTTTTTTTCTATTAGTAATTTTAATAACCTCACTACTAAAATTGCAGTTAATATTTTTTAATAAATATTTACTAATTGCATTATTCCCCTTTTTACCAATTATCTTAATATGGTTCTTGTCCTCTTTTTTATTATCATTAAGAAAAATATGGTTTCCAGTCCACCTTTTAAGAATTTTTTTTGAAATTAAACTTTTTATAAAACTTTTAAATTGGATGCTTTTTGGTGAAATATACTGAACACCATGATCAAAGCTTTCATTCTTATTAAGCTTTTTATTAGATGATCTTCCCCCAACCCCTCTTGCCTTATCATAAACATCTAATGAATATTTTTTACTAAGGGAGTTTGCAATTGTTGCACCAGAAATGCCAGAACCAATAACACAAAAGTCCTTCATTTACCTGCAACTACCATACCTTCTATTAACATCGTAGGAGCATTTGTAGAATATTTAAACTCAAGATCGTCAGCTAAGGTAATGTTTTTGAATATGTCTTTAAAATTTCCAGCAATAGTTATTTCACTTACTGGATATTTAAACACTCCATTTTCAACCATAAACCCTGTGGCACCAACTGAATAATCTCCTGTAACTAAATTGCTTCCATGACCGATAGTTTCTGTAATGTATAGAGTTCTTTGATTTAATTTTAATAAGTCTTTGTATGAAATAGAACCTTTTTCAAAATATATATTACTTGTTCCACCACTTCTGCCATTTGACTTAAGATTTAACTTTTTCCCATTATAAGTATCTACTAGATAATGCTTTAAAATACCCTGATCCACTAATTTTAATTCATCAGTTTTTACTCCCTCAGAATCAAAATATCTTGATCCTAATCCTTTAACTATATTAGGTTTATCAAAAATATTAATTGAAGATGTAAATATTTCTTCATTAATTTTATCTTTTAAAAAAGATGTGCCTCTTGCAATAGAAGAAGCTGCTATTGCACTTGCAAAAACACTCAACATTCCTTTTGAAATTCTTCTATCAAAGACAATGCTAATTTTTTCACTTTCTATTTTTCTTGGATTTAATTTTTGTAGTGTTTTTTTTACTGCCGTTGCTCCAATTTGGCTAGGTTTTAACATATCATTTAGATGACAAGTGCTGGTAAATTCATAATCTCTCTCCATTTTATTATTAGCATCTTTTGCTACAGCAACACATGATGCTGAAAAAGAAGAAGACTTATAACCGTTTAAAAAGCCATCACTGCTTGCTAATATAAAATTTGATTTTGACTCGGAGAAACCAGTTTCTGTATTAATAATTTCTTTTTTTTGAAATGCAGCCTCTTCTACTTCTTTTAAATACTCAATTTTTTCATCATTCTCTATATGGTCATCATCATATAAATTTAGATCATTAATTTTATTAGCCAGTAAGTCTTTATCTGGTAATGAATTATATTCATCTTCTGGAGTAATTTTTGTTGTCTCAATACATCTTTCTACCAATGTCTTGATATTTTCTTCTGTAAGATTTGAAGAAGAAATACTTGATTTTTTTTTACCAATATAGGTTGTAAGACTAACACCTAGGCTATCTGATCTATCAGATTCATCTAATTCTTTATTTCTAAAGTTTACCGTTTCTGAAATCGAGTGCATAACAGCAGCAGTTGAATCTGTTGCTCCTAATTTTTTTGCTAAATCTATGCAAAAAGAAGCCTTCTTTTTTAAATAATCTTGATCTTTAACCATATGATTTATAATTGAGTTCCACCGACAGTCATTTTGTCAATTAAGATCGATGGTTGCGCCACACCTACTGGAACACCTTGTCCAGCTTTTCCACAGGTTCCAATACCTGGGTCAAGCATCATATTATTTCCAACTAATGAAACCTCTTTTAAAATTGAAGGACCATCACCAATTAATGTTGCTCCTTTAATGGGTGATCCTATTTTACCGTTAATAATTTCATAAGCTTCTGTACAGTTAAATACAAATTTTCCTGAAGTAATATCCACTTGCCCACCCCCAAAGCTTACTGCAAATATTCCTTTATCAACCGATTTAATCATCTCTTCTTGAGAATATTTTCCATTTAACATCATTGTGTTTCTCATTCTTGGAAGAACAACATGTTTGTAACTTTCTCGTCTACCACTACCTGTTGATCTTGTATTCATTAACCTCGCATTTAGTCGATCTTGCATAAAATTTTTTAATATTCCATTTTCTATTAAAACAGTTTTTTCAGTTGGTGTCCCTTCATCATCAATTGTTAAACTTCCTCTTCTGTTATGAAGAGTTCCATCATCGACAATAGTAACGCCTTCACTAGCAACCCTTTGACCCATTAAATTATGAAAAGCAGATGTTTTTTTTCTGTTAAAGTCACCTTCAAGGCCATGTCCTATAGCTTCATGGATGAGTATTGCCGGCCAGCCCGATCCTAGAACAACTTTCATTTCTCCTGCTGGTGCAGGTTTACTTTCAAGGTTTACTGAAGCAATTCTAAATGCTTCATCACATACTTTTTTCCAATTATCATCTTTAAGATATTCATCATAGGATTGTCTTCCACCAATTCCATAAACTCCTGTTTCTTTTTTCCCATTTTTCTCAAGCATGACTGAAACATTAAAACGAATTAAAGGTCTAACATCTGTTAAAACCTCACCTCCAGATCTTATAATTTCTATAGATTTATGTTCACCTGCAAAACTAGCGGTAACTTGTTGCACCATTCCACCTTTAGCTCTCGTATAGTTATTAACTTCTTTTAAAAGATCTAATTTAGATTGTAGTGATTTTTCCTCTATCGGATTAACACCTTTATAAAATTTTTCATTAGTTTTTGGAATTTCATGATTGTAGGTACCTTTTTGAGATTTTAAAGTTGAGCTTAGATTGCTAGCAGATTGTTTTAACGATTTTTTTGAAATTTCATTTGAATGGGAATAAGCTACTACTTCACCCGTTACAGCTCTTAAGCCATATCCTAAATCAGAACTATAGCTAGAACTCTTTATTTTATCATCATCAAGTACAATAGACTCACTTTTAGAGTTTTCTAAGTAAAGTTCACCATCATCACAATTATTTAATGTTTCAGAAATAATGCTTTCTGCATCTTTTCTTGACAAATCTGTTTTAGTAAAAAAATCACTCATAAGTAACAAGTAATAGATAAAATTATTTTTTCAATTGTCGTATTTCGCACATATACAATCTATCGGATTATATATAATTTTAGGAATAAATTAAAAAAAAGGACAATATAATGAAAAAATTTGATGAATTAATGAGTGTTTCTAGAGAGATAAAAAATATTTCGGTTGATGAGGCCAAAGAAAAATTAAATGACCCAAATGTTCAATTTATAGACGTAAGAGATAAAAATAGTTTTGAATCTGAAACTATTGGTAATGCTATAAATTTAGAAAGAGGCTTATTAGAGTTTTATCTCGCTGATGGTAGTCCTTTAGAAAATGAAATGTTTAAAAAAAATCCAGATAAAGAATATATAGTTTTTTGTGGTCTTGGAGGGCAAAGTACACTTGCAACTAAGACTATGCAAGAAATGGGAATAAAAAATGTAAAAAATATGACTGGTGGAATGACAGCTTGGAAAGATAAAAAATAGATTGTGAAAGTTTATTTTAATAATTCATGTAAAATTTGTCGTGCAGAAATAAATTTGTATAAAAAACAAAATATTAAAGACATAGAATGGGTAGATATCACAAATAATAAATCTGCTGAAATAGAAACTCAAAAGAATGCTAAGAACCTTTTACGTAGACTTCATATTAAAGATGGTGAGAAAGTAATTGGAGGAGCAGAAGCCTTTTTATTAGTGTGGAAAAAAATTCCTAAATATAAGTTTCTTTATAGTTTTTTTAAAACTCCTATAATTTTTGCTTTATTTTCATTTTTTTATGAAATTATTGCTTTCTTTTTATTTCTAAAAAATAAAAAACAACTCTTAAAATAATTTTTTAATGTTGAGAAGAGATACTGATTAAAATATATTTTAGATATGAAAATTTTTATTCTATTTTTATTTATATTCAGTTTTATTTCTTCTGTTCAGTCTTCTCAAAAAAATATCTTAAATAATCTTTTTGGCCAACTTCAAACTATTAATAATTCAAAAAGTGCTGCTTTATTGGAAAAAAAAATTTGGTCTATTTGGAATGAGCATCCCAATGATTTTAGATTAACTGAAAAATTAGAGTTTGGAACAGAGCTGATGCAATATGGAGATTATAATTATGCACTAAAAGTTTTCAGCAATGTACTAGAGAATGACCCTAAATGGTCTGAGGCTTGGAATAAAAGAGCAACGGTATATTTTTTAATGAGCCAGTTTACAAATTCATTAAATGATATTGATAAAGTTTTAGATATAGAGCCTAGACACTTTGGGGCTTTATCAGGACAGGCAAGAATTTTCATAAAACTTCAAGAATATGAAAAAGCAATTAAGAGTATTGAGAGCGCATTAAAATTCTACCCCTCATTTAAAAGCCGTGAACTGATACCTGAAATTGAAAGGTTAATTAAAGAAGATAGTATCTAATTTAATCTTTTTTAGCTCTTTTTCTTGAAATTAACTGCGTTAGCGAGTCGACCATTAGATCGGAGGCTTTAAATATTTCATTTGATTTAAATTCATGAGAAGAATTTTTTTCAGGGTCTGATTTATCTTCAATGACTATTCCTTCATCAGGAGAATTATTTTTTATATAAATTAATAGCAACCACTCTTCATCTGGTGCTTCATCCCATTTGATAAAGATTTCACCAGTTTCAAATCTTTGGTCAATACATCTAAAAATAGACATGTGTCTAGTGATGTGCCGTTTGTTTAATTGAAAAACTAAACTACTGGCACTTCTGTAAAAACTTTCAAGAGAAAGTTCAATTTTTTGTCTTGCAATTTTATAGTCTTTCTCTTTTTGGAGTAAAGTTTCTCTATCCTCATCACCTTGAATTTTTACTCCTAGAGCCTCTACTCTTTCTCTAATTTTTTGATCTCGTATAATCCTATATTTATCTTTTAATTTCTCTATTCTTGCTTGAAGGCCAGCGTAATCATCTCTTTTTTCCTTTAATGAAATCTTTTCAAGCTTTTCTAATTCTTTAATCTCTCTTATTCTAAATTTTTCTATTTGTTTTTCTAACTGTAATTGTTTTAGAAATTGTTTTTGTCTTTCAGCATGTTCAATTCTAAGTAATGCTTGCTCCTTACGTAAAAATAACTTTATGTCTCTAGCTCTTTCTTTTTCAAGTTTAATTTCTTCTTTTAAAGCTTTTTCTTTGAGTTTAGTTTGCTCCTCTTCTTCTTTTACTTTTTGTTTTTGAATTTGTAATTTTTCTTTTTCTTTTTTTTCAATTTCCTCAAGCTGTCTTCTTCTTTTTTCTTCAGCTTTTAGTGTCTTATATTCGGATATTCTATTAGCTATACTATCGAAAAAAGTTTGGATATATTTTTCTAAACTAAAATTAATTTTAAAGTTAAACTCTGGTTTTAAAGAATTCTGAAGAGTAACTACTCTTGATATTAAGGTTGCTTTTTTTTTAGTATTAATTTTTTGGTTTTTCTTATTTGTTTTTATATTTTTACTTATCTTCTTTCGATTATTAATATTTTTTTTTACTTTTAAGTTTTTTTTTAATTTTTTATTTATAATTTTTTTAACCTTCTTTTTTGTTAAAGGTTTTTTTTTAATAGAGTTTTTTTTTATTTTTTTCATACTTTAGGAAAATTAGATTTATCAATTAATTATCAATAAATATAGTCTCTTGTTTCTATATTATGGAAAATCTTATCAAATCTATTTAAGCTATCTTTAGCGATTCTAATGTAAAATTAAGCTTGCCTAGATCTTCGAGCAGTTGTTTTTTATCTTTTTCATTTAAGAGGCTAACTGGAGGTATAACATTTTTGTAACAATCATCTTGATCTGACATAAAAGAATGCAATCCTGATATTAGATTATATTTATCAAATGTACCTCTAACCTTACACAGAATCTCATTTGTTGTTTGCTGTTTTTTTTTATTAAAATCTTCATAAACTTTCCTAGATAAATTAGCTGTTACATTGCAGGTTGCAGTAATAATACCATCACACCCGAGCTCGAGACCTTTTAAGAGTTTTAACTCCGATCCTGGCATAACCGAGAAATTACCAATCTTTAAATTTTCATATAAGTTATAAGAGCTATCTTTAACTCCAACTATTTGTTTTGGAAACTTCTCAACAAGCTCTTCAACGCATTCAATGCTAAATTTATAACCACACAACTTTTCAAAGTTGTATAAAATAATCTTACTGTCTGGTACAGCATCAACTACTCTTGAATAAAACTCTATTACTTCTTTATCACCATACTTGTAATAAGCAGGTGGCATTATTAGAAAGTCACTAAAATTTAAAGAGTTTGCAACCTTCATTAAATTTATAGTTTCATTTAAAGAATTAAGCCCAGTTCCAATTAAATATTTTTCTCTATATCTACTCTTCGATAATTCATTTAACAGGCTAATTTTTTCACTAATAGATATAAGTTGTGCTTGTCCAGTGCTTCCAAAAATAGCAACACCGTGACAACCTTGATCTATTATTCTTTCAGCATGATTTGTAGTCTTGACTATATTTAGGCTTAAATCATCATTAAAAACTGACATTCCAGCTGCATAAATACCTTTAATTTTTTTCATATTAATTATTATAATGATTACTTATACACTTTAAACAATTAAAAATGATAAAAGATAATTCAATAATTATAGGTTCTGGAGTTATAGGGAGTTATTTATCAAAATTCCTATTATCAAAAAAACAAAGAATTATAGTAACTTCAAGAAAAAGAAAAAAGTCTTATACAAATTATGATAAATTAGATATTGAAAATAAAGTTATATTTGAGGAGTTAGATGTTTTAAAAAAAAATGAAATATTAAAACTTTTAAAAAAATATACTCCAAAAAATATATTTTATTTTTCTGGACAAAGTTCTCTAACTAAAAGTATTAAGCTTAAAAAAATAACCAATGATTCAAATTATATTGGTGCTAAAAAAATTTTGGAAATTATTCATAAATACGAATTAAAAACAAATTTTTATAAAGCTAATTCAGGGTATATATTTGAACCAAATAAAGGGTTAGTTAATATAAAATCTAAAATTTCAAAAAATAAAAACCCTTATATTCAATCACAAATTAAGGCCTATAAAGAAGTCAAAACATTCAGAAAAAAGGGAGTAAATTGCTGTAGTGTAATTTTTTTACAAGTTGAATCTCCATTAAGAGATAACGATTTTTTTATAAAAAAAATTTGCACGCATGCTAAATTAAAAAAAAATATTACCGTTGGTAATCTTAATACCATACGAGATTACTCTTGGGCTCCAGAAATTGTTAAGGGTATTTATTACCTTACAAAAATTAAACCAAGAGATTTGATACTATCTAGTGGCCAGGGAATTTCTGGCTGTGAGATTTTAAAAACTGCCTACAAACAAAATAATCTTGACTATAGAAAATATTTTTCAATTAACAAAAAATTTATTAGACCGAATGAAATTAAAATAATGATGGGTTCAAATAAAAATTATGAGATTTTAAATAAAAAATTTAAATATCAAATAAAAACTGGTGGTGCAAAATTAGTCAAAAAGATTTTTAACTCAATATGAAAACATGTATATATTTAAGTTACAAAGGTTTGGGTGCAAATTTATTACACCTTGCCTACTGTCATGAGATAGCTCGTAAATATGGTCCTGTTACTATTATTACATTGTGTGGTAATTTAGGGGCAGCTTTGATGGATGATCCATTGATTAAAAAAGTCATCTTTATCAACAAATACCACAAACGCTTTATTGATATTTTAAAATTAAAAGATTTATTGAACACTTTTAGTTTTGATCAAATTTTTATTTTTTATCCTAGTATAAGAATTTATTTTGCCTCAGTTTTATCTAATATTAAGAAAGTTTTTTGCTATCCATTACTAAAAAGAAATAAATTACATTTGGTTGATGCTGCAAAAAAATTTACTGAGAAATCTTTGGGGATAACTAATTCCTCTACTGAAACAAATTTTTTTATTAAGGAAAACAAGATACAAAATATCAGTAACAACTTAGATAACAAAAAATTTAGAATCGTTATTGCAGCCGGATCTTCTGGGCCAACAACAAAGTGGGGTGCTAAAAATTTTTATGACTTAATAAATAAACTCAACAATAATGGAGATTATTATTTTTTTATTCTTTGTGGGCCAGATGATAAAAATTTATCTGATGAAATTACAAATAATATTAATAATGATAATTATGTTTCTTTATATAATAAAAAAATAGAAGAAGTTATTCCATTTCTATGTTCAGCCAACATGTATGTCGGGAATGATTCATTTGGATCTCATATAACAGCTCAGTCAGGAATAAAAAGTTTAGTGATACTCCTAGACTCACCTAAAGCATACACAGATTATAGTAAAAATTATTATAGAATATTTCCTGAAGATGTTAAAATTGAGAATATAACTCATGGATCAAATTTAAATCCAGATGATGTATCTGTTGAAAAAGTTTATCAAGAAATTCTCAATAATAAATTCTAGGCTATATTTTTTAAAACTATTTCCTTTGCTTCATTTACAATCACCGATAATCTTGTGGTCTCTGGTGAAATATCAGGATGTATTTTTTTTTGTATCTTTATATACGCTTTTTGAACATCGTTTTTAGTAATTTTTTTTTTTATATCTAAATTTAAAATCTTATAAGCCTCCTCTATAGATATTGTGGAAGAATTTTTTATATTTTGATTTTGATTAAATGAAAATCTCCCAGAACTTCTAAGGGTTTGTATAAGTCTAAATAAACCAATTAATTGAAATACTGAAAACCCCTTTAACTTAACTAAAGCTAAGCTAAGCAACGTAAGCGGTATACTTAATAAAAACTTACCTGCAACAACAAGTAATATTGCCAAAATTATTAAACCTAAAAAAATTAATTTTCTTAAATGTTTTGATATTTTTTTTGATGAAGTGTTGGCTGCTAATTTAAGTAAAAAGTAAATAATTCCCAAAAAAACTAGTGTATAAATGATAATATTCATATATTTAATTTGTATCCATGAAAATACCATATCTTAAAAAAAAATCAGAAATAAAAACGTGTCATAATATTAGTTGGGAAGATGATTATAGCTGGATCCATCAAGATGATATCCTCGAGGTTTTAAAAGATAGTAAAAAATTAAACCCTGAAGTCAGAAAATATCTTGAAGAAGAGAACTCTTATACTGACTTTCACTTATCAGACACCAAGAACATTCAAAAAAAATTATTTGATGAAATCAAAGGAAGAATAAAATTAGATGATGAGTCTCTCCCCTTTAAAGATTTTGATTATGAATATTGGTCAAAAACAACAGCCAAAGGAAATTACTCTATCAAATTAAGGAAAAAAATTGGCACTAATAATATTGAAGAAATTTGGAATGGCGATGAAGAAAAAGAAAAACTGAAAGTAGAATACTTTGGTGTTGGCGATTTAGAAGTTAGTTTTAATGATAAATATTTAGGATACTCTTTAGATACAAAGGGTTCTGAGTATTACACAATATATATTAGAGACATAAAAACAAAAAGATTAGTTACTGACAAGATAGAAGAAACGTCAGGTGGTATAACTTTTAGTTTAGATGATCAATATATTTTTTATTCAAAGCTTGATAAAAATCATAGACCAAGAAAAATTTATAGACACAAAATAGGGACTAAAGTTAGCGAAGATCAATTAATTTTTGAAGAAAAAAGTGAAGCTTTTACAGTTGGAATTGGTTTAGGCTCAGATGATAAATATTTTTTTATCAATTCTTCAGACCATAATACTTCTGAACAATATTACTTCGATGTTAATGAAAAAGATCCTAAACCAAAATTAATAAAAAAAAGGCAAAGAGGAATTCTTTATTCGATTAATTCTTGGGATGGTAAATTTTATAATCATACTAATGAAAATGCTGAAGATTTTAAAATAGACATTAGTGATAGTTTGGAAAAACCAGACTGGAAAAGCTTTATTGCTGCAAAAGATGAAGTTCTAATTGGAGGGTTAACGTTTTTAAAAAATTGGATCATAAGATCTGAAACTTCGGATGCTTTAGATAAATTATTTGTAAAAAATATTACAACTGGCATAGAAGAAGAGCTAATTTTTTCTGATGAAACTGTGTATGTTCCAGGTGCCTCTTTAATGCAAAGAGATAAAAATACAGATGAGATATACATAAGTTATTCTTCGCCTAAGACGCAGTCTAGAGTTTACTCTTATAACTTAAGCACAAAAGAAAAAAAATTAGTTAAAGAACAAGAGATCCCCTCTGGTCATAATCCTGATGACTACATTGTTGAAAGGGTTGATTGTAAATCACACGACGGAAGATTGGTTCCTCTTACAATTACAAGACATAAAAATACTAAACTGGATGGAAGTGCTCAATTGCTACTTTATGGTTATGGCTCATACGGAAGCTCTATGAACCCTAGTTTTTCTACTACTAGATTAAGTTTAATTAATAGAGATATCATCTGGGTTACAGCCCATATTAGAGGTGGCATGGAAAGGGGCATGAAATGGTGGAAAGAAGGAAAGCTACTTAATAAAAAAAATACTTTTGAAGATTATATTGCCTCTGCAAAATACTTAATTGAAAATAAATATACCTCAAAAAATAAGATAATAGGTATGGGTGGCTCTGCAGGTGGTCTTCTTATGGGTGCTGTAGTTAATCAAACCCCGGAATTATTTCTAGGAATTATAATGGCTGTACCATTTGTCGACTCATTGACAACCAATTTAGATCACTCTTTACCTTTAACAGTTGGGGAATTTGATGAGTTTGGAAATGCAAAAGATAAAAAGGATCACTTTGATTATATTTATTCTTATGCTCCCTATAACAATATAAAAAAAATAGATTATCCTCATATGCTGATTACAACAAGTTTAAGTGACAATAGAGTATTGTTTGATGAGCCAGCAAAATTTACTGCTAAACTTAGAGAATATAAAACTGATAATAATTTATTGCTTTTAAAAACTGAAATGAATGCAGGTCATGGTGGTAAATCTGGTAGAGATGGAGCTATAGAAGAAATTGCACTTGATTATGCATTTGCATTAAAAATTGCTGAAAAAATTTAGTCTCTAATTTTTAGAAACAACCGTTTGAAACAAAACCAATTACCATAGAATTAGAATCTAATTCAAATCTTCTTTCACAAAGTATTCCATATTTTTTGGTATTGTAAACAAGCTCTAAATTACCTTTATCATTTTTAAAATCTTCATCTGGCTTACCTAATTCCATTTGTAAATTACTTGAAGTTTTTCCGATATATTCACTTAACTTGGCATTTTCTTTTTCAACAATTGCATCTGTTTTATCTTTGATTGTTTGACAGCCGGCAATAAGAGTTAAAAAAAATAAGCTTATTAAAATAAATTTTAATTTTTGCATAGGTCAATGATAACACCCAAAATATGGCATAAATATAAACTTATAAGTTGAAATATGTTGATAAACTTAGATTTTTAAGAGTATTTTCCTAATTAATCTAATATTAGTCGGTCTTAATCTTAGGAGGATCAATGTTAGAAAAATATTTCGAATATAAAAAACACAAGACTGATTTTAAAACAGAAGTGATAGCTGGTGTAACAACATTTTTGACAATGGCTTACATTATGTTTTTAAATCCATTTATATTATCAGGTGAATTCGCTGGACCAGAAAAAGGGTTCTTTGAATTTGGAGCGGTATACACGGCAACAATTGTTGCAACAGCACTTGCTTGTTTCATAATGGCATTTTATGGAAAAACATGGCCAATAGGTTTGGCGCCAGGCATGGGAATTAATGCATTTGTTGCATTTGGTGTTTGTGCTGGAATGGGCTACACGCCTCAAGAAGCTTTAGGAGCTGTACTAGTTGCTGGAGTTTTATTCTTAATCATTTCATTAACACCTATCAGAGCATGGCTAATTAATTCAATTCCAAAAAGTTTAAAACTAGGAATTGGTGCGGGTATAGGACTATTTCTAGCAATAATTGGACTTCAAATCATGGAAGTTGTTGTTGATAATCCAGTAACATTAGTTCAACTAGGTGATATGAGTGATCCTCTTGTTCTATTGGGTTGTGCTTCATTTATTTTAATGGTTGTCCTTGAAAAAATGAAAGTTAAAGGGAATATCATTATTGGTATTTTGTTATTCAGTATTATTGCATGGGCTACTGGACTTGCTAAATTTAATGGAATTGCAAGCTCACCACCTCCAATGACTTATCTATTTGATTTTGACTTATCGGCAGCATTAACAGCTGGTATGACAACTGTAGTGTTTACTTTATTGTTTGTTGATTTCTTTGATACTGCAGGAACATTAACGTCTGTAGCAAACGTTGCTGGCAAAGTTGGTAAAGATGGTAAAGTTAAAGATATCGAAAAAGCAATGATGGCTGACAGTGTTGGAACTGTAGCTGGCGCAATGATGGGAACAACAACTGTAACAAGTTATGTTGAGTCTGGTGCTGGTGTAAAAGCCGGTGGAAAAACAGGAATGACCTCTTTAGTAATTGGTCTGCTATTTTTAGCTTGTATATTCTTTGCTCCTTTAGCAACAAGTTTACCTAAGCAAATTGATGGTGCAGCTTTAGTATTTGTTTCTGTT
>Ga0208770_1001195_pt1 | contig 13407 bp, 17 predicted proteins | sample AntAceMetag02UK9_FD_184771 | JGI IMG/M metagenome (GOLD analysis project Ga0208770, IMG submission 184771) | Saline lake microbial communities from Ace Lake, Antarctica - Antarctic Ace Lake Metagenome 02UK9 (SPAdes) (version 2) | ecosystem: Environmental > Aquatic > Non-marine Saline and...
CAAAGAGCAATTACGCTATTAAAAAACAACAATTAAATAAAGCAGTTAAACAAGATATGTCCAGTAAACACAAGCTCGCAGTAGAGAAAAAATTCAGTAAAACACCTAAAAAAACCAAAAAAACACTACCACCCTTTACTATCATTCCTGCTGTCAATAAAACGAGTAGTACTGCCGGCAATATCACTACACCCCCTTATAAATACCCAAAAACCTCATATTTAGCTAAAATACGGGAGTTTTTCAACCTCACAATCGACAGCCGACCTGAAATGTATTTTGCGGACGAAGCACCTGCCCCAAGTATAAAGCACACACACCAATACAGTACCGTACCTAAAGTTAAACCCACTAAGCCTGAATGGATTAAATTCTTCACTGGGGATATTGAAAATAATATTAAAATAGATACAATAGTGAGATTCACTATTCGAGAAGGCGATGATGATGTTGATCCAGGAGCAATTATCATTTACCAAAATAAACATATTTCCACCCAACCCTACACCAAAGATCTAGCTAAAAAATTAGAGGGTATAGTCAAATGAGAAATTACGAAGAAGTAGAAGTTGAAACAATTGAGCCAATGAGAGATTCGTGTGGAGAACATCACAGAGCAACACTAAAGATTAAAGATCATCATTGCTGTATTGAAGTTATAGGAGCTACTCTAACTGAGTGTGTTGAACGAACTAATCTAAATTCAACAGGAGCATTTTACAACGATCCAAAAATAAAAGAAAAATACGTCAAACGTGTAAAAGAACACCAAAAATTAGATGAAATAATACAAGGGGATTATTGGGAAAATGGCAAAGGCTGTGCGGTTGGGTGTACAATCCACGGGGATTCTCATCAAGCTTATGAAGATGAACTTAATATCTCAATATCGATTGCAAGATTAGAGGACGGAATATTCGAAGGGCTTCCGGCGAAAGAAGCGAGGTTATTCCCTTTGAGGTTTATTGAAGCCATCAGTGAGGGGGCCGACTTATCGCTAGTTATTTATAAATTCAATCATTGGCTACTAATAGATGAAAAATATGGTGTTATTAATCACGCGAAAACCGAGGGAACAAAAAATTCTATAATAGCAGTTTCAGAGCTATTTAATGATAAAATAAACGGTACCGAAATTAATAAAGAACAATGGCTGGCTGCTTCTGCTTCTATTGCTTCTGCTTCTGATTATGCTGCTGCTTATGATTATGCTGCTGATGCTGCGGCTTCTGCTGCTGCCGCTGCTTCTATTGCTGCTGATTATGCTGCTGCTTCTGCTGCTTATGATTATGTTTCTGCTTCTGATTGTTCTGCTGCTTCTGCTGGCTATGATTATGTTTCTGCTTCTGATTATGCTGCTGCTTCTGCTGCTTATGATTATGCTAAAGAAGAAGCTTACATCAAACAAGCAGAAAAACTAATCGAAATTCTTAAAAATTCTTAATAAAAATAAACGGTTTATTGTTCCAATTAATTGTTGAATATACTTAATATTCTGTTACATTTAATTCAACTTAAACAAACAAATAACTAGAGAGAGAAAACACTATGGAAACTTATCAAGATCTCATAAGAAACACTGACTCGGGATCAGTTGCAACTTTTATTATAGAATCAATTATTGAAAACGATGTTGAATATGAAGAGAAGGTAGAGTGGGACGTACAGATGGCTTTTGATGCTTGCTACGCCTATCACGGCTATGAAGAGGTTCCGTTTTTTCATACAACAAGAGAACTTCATGAAGAATTATCGCTCGCAGTACAGACCAACATATTGCTGTATGACGCTATAAATGTTGATTTTTCAGATGAGGATGGTGAATTTGTAGCTTACTTTGAAACTAATAAATCGTTTAACTGGATGAGCGACGATAAGGCGTCAGCAATAAAAGGGCTAATAAAATTACATAAAGAAGACATTAAAAGATAAAATATATACCCAACAATATTTCCAATTTTGAACTATCACAATAAAAACATTTAACACTACTCAATCAACTTACAAAGAAAATTAATATGAAACAACTAACTAAAGAAGAGCTATCAGAAATCCTCAAACAACATAAGATTTGGCTGGAATCGGACCATACGTTGGGGAGTAGGACTAATTTATCAGGAGCTAATTTATCTGGAGCTGATTTATCTAGAGCTAATTTATCAGAAGCTGACTTATCTGGAGCTGATTTATATAAGGCTAATTTATCTGGAGCTAATTTATCTGGAGCTAATTTATCTAGAGCTAATTTATTAGGGGCTAATTTATATTATGCTAATTTATCAGAAGCTAACTTATATAAAGCTAATTTAAAAGGAGCTGATTTATTAGAAGCTAATTTATATGGAGTTAATTTATCTGGAGCTAATTTATCGGGAGCTGACTTATATAGAGCTAATTTATCAGAAGCTAATTTATCAGAAGCTAATTTATCAGAAGCTAAGTTATTTAGGACACATTTATATGGAGTTAATCTATCTGGAGCTAATTTGAGTGACGCCAATTTATCTGGAGCTAAAGGCATCACCATTTTTCAACATGAACAGCATCTAGCGGTAGCGTTTGATAATAATAAATATATCGCAATAGGATGTAAATCGTACAAGACGGTAAATTGGGTGAAGAATTTTGAGAAAATAGGGGAGGACGAGTATTACACAAACTCTCAAATAAAAATGTATGGGCAATTCATAAATATGATTAACGAACAACAATCAAATGAAGGAGGTATAAAATGAGTGATAAAATTTTACCTTTCAAAGTAATTGAAGGAACCAGTAAAAAGGAAGAATCCCATTTAATTGAGGATTTAACCGCTTGGGTAAATGAGTATACCCAACAACATTCAACAACGGTACAGGAGATGATTTATTCTCTTGAATTCCTTAAATCTATGATTATGGCAGATATAATAGCTGGACCGGAGGAAGTATGAAGGACTACCTAAAACGAAAACTCTATCAAACAAACCGAGTGTATGCTTGGAAATGTAGATGCTGTATTAAGCCGCAGGAATTTAAACCAGCTAGACGACGTGCACGTAGAACAATTAAACAACGAGATAAGGAGATGGTATATGAAGATACAGCAACAAACACTTCAATATAGAAACTTCAAATAAGTATAGACTGGAGTTTTCGGGAATAGCGAGGTAAGATAAGTTAGTTGGGGTAGGTAAAGGAGAGAGTACCTACCCCAACATGTAAGCCCACGATCAAATAGACTAAACATAAAACTATTATCATTTAATTATATGTGACGGTCAAATTATGCCTAAAAAGGCCCTACCACCATCCGAACCCACAATAGAAGATCTTCCAGACGATTTTTTCGAAGTACTAGCTAATATAGATGACCTAGAGCTTGAGTTAAAACGTAAAACACTTACAGACGACTATAAGGAATTTGCTAAATTTGTATTTAAAGAAATTTTAAACAAACCATTCTTGGACAACTGGCATATCGATAGCTTCGCTAAGATAGCTAGGAAAATAGTAGATGGGGAAATGCAGTATGTTGTAATCAACATCCCACCTAGGTATGGTAAAACACTATTTATGACAATCATATTTAGTGCTTGGACATTAGCCATAAATTCCTCCTCAAGATATATCCATCTTTCCAATTCTAAAAACTTAGTACTAGATAACTCATCCGATGTTAAGAATATTGTTACACACCCCGCCTATCAGGAATTGTGGCCAGTAGAATTGAAAGAGGACTCCAAATCAAAGGAAAAGTGGTACACCACTGACGATGGAGGTATGTACGCCATACCCTCTAAGGGACAGGTAATCGGGTTTGGTGCCGGACAGATGGGTACTGAGGACTTTGCAGGGGCCATTATAATAGATGATCCGATTAAAGCTGGAGATGTCAGTTCTGATATTATTAGGAACAGTATAAACGAGAACTTTAACAAGTCCATAATCACACGGGTCAATAATAAAAGAACCACCCCAATCATCTTGATCATGCAACGCTTACACGAGGATGATCTAGCTGGATTTATATTAGGAGGGTACACTGAGATACCCGTAGATGAAATATACCACATTAATATACCTGCAATTAACGAGGACGGACCTAGTGAGTATGATCCTCGAGATGTTGGGGAAGTGTTGTGGGAAGAAAAACACACATTGGAACATCTTAAGCAAAAAGAAGAAAAAACACCTCAAGAGTATTACGGACAGTACCAACAGAGACCCGCACCTGCATCAGGGATACTATTTGATGTTGAAAACATTAGTTTCTATGACAATATGCCTGATGATGTAACTGATGTTCAAATAGCATGGGATACTGCATTTAAAGACAAGGAAATGAACGACTACACTGTAGGAACGGTGTGGGGGATAGTTAAAACAAGATATCAGGAGGAGTTTTACTTATTAGATATAGTAAGACGTAGGTTAAAATACCCTGACCTTAAAAAGACCCTTAAAGCATTTAGTTGTAAATCATACGGAGGACTTACAGCATCAGTTAACCTAATAGAGGACAAAGCATCGGGGCAGTCGCTAATACAGGATTTACAACAGGAAAATTTCAAGAGAGTTAGACCAATTAATATAAAAGGGTCTAAAATAGAGAGAGCTCAAGCATCAACAGACATGTTCCTACAGGGCAGAGTACATATTCCAAGGAATGCTAGTTTTACACAAGCTTTCGTGAACGAATTAATGATGTTCCCAAATGGTAAACATGACGATCAAGTTGACTCTGTCACACTATTCCTTAATACTAGATTAACCATTATGGCCAATATTAGATTGATCAAATTAGGGTAATCCCCAATATAGAGTAAATGTTTAAAAGCCTTAATAGATTTATCCCAAATTTTTCCACTAAGTCATCTATTTCCGAGTCCTCTACACTAGCTGCGATTATGCAGCTAAAATATGAGAGCTTCGATAATATGACTCTCCGCCAAATCATAAAAAACTACACAGCATGTAGTCCAGTATACGACGCTACTAATAGAATTGCAGAATCATGCTTGGATATCCCTATAGCATTGAAGGAGAAAGATAAACAAGTATTTATATACAAGCACCCGTTCCTAGACTTATTAGCTAAACCAAATCCATACCAAGATCAAGAGGAATTTTTAGAAGAGATTTATAATACGTATCTTTTATTCAATAACCTTTTCATCCACATATCAGGAATAGGTAAACCATTAGAGCTTTACGTATTAAAACCTCAGAATATGGAGTACCGGTGTGATTCTAATGGGTATCCTACCGAGCTAGTACATACCACTGGGAATTCAGGAGTGGCTGTAAGGTATATTTACAATCCTGTTAAAAAAGGATTCTTTGATGATAAAGGCAGTGAAGCTGTTCATCTAAGAGGGTACAATCCCGACACTAAAACAAATACCTCAGGATATTTTGGAATACCTAGAATACAACCACTTCAGGTTGAGATATTACAGTATATTCTACTCAACACCCATAACCACGCACTTTTAAAAAACCAAGGAAGACCCTCAGGTTTGATTACGTACAAAGGATCTCCAATGGACCTTAGTGATGAAATGGTTGCCCGGATGGAATCTTCATTTAAGGAAATGTTATCTGGAGCAGAGAACGCAGGTAGAATGCCCTTTCTAACAGGTGATTTTGATTTCAAGCAACTATCTGAATCCATCAAAGATATGGATTTTCCCAAACTAGCTACAAGGTTAAGTGAGAATATATACAAAGCATATCACATCCCTCTTCCATTTGTGACTAACGACAAGACTACTATGAGCAATCTCGGGGAGTCCCAAGTTATGTACTACAGGGATGCGGTGTTCCCGATTATATCTAGAGTAACTAAGTTTTTGATGAGGAGAATTCTACACACAAGGTACGGCGACTCTGATAAATATGTGTTAGCGTTTGATGAAACCACCGTATCTGTAATTAGAGACCAGTTAATAAAAGACACTGATAGAATATCGAAAGCATGTGTACTCACCACTAACGAACTTAGAGGTAGAATTGGATATGAATCCATATCAGATGGGGATGCCGTGCAGGTACCTCTCAATATGCAGGCATTAGGGCAGGACCAATTCACAGACGACCAACGTACCAAACCAGCTAAGAAACAATCCGAAGAGTATGTAAAGCTTGTTCTAAAGAGATATAATTATTCAGATGCCGAAATAGAGCTATATTTAAATAATGCCTAGTATAGCTGAGGTAACGCTGGACCAAGAAAAGATGGAGATAGAGGCGAGTTTCTACCCAGATATATTAGATACACTAAATAGTATTTATGATGATTTGGAAATCGTATTATCTGTAAATCCTGATTTAAATATAGCTGAATTCTTAGAAAAGGAAGGTGTAGCCATTAGAGCTGTTTTAATAAACCTTTATAGGACCACGATAGATGAAGTAGGTAAACCATTATCCCAAGAAAGTAATATATTTGATAAGAATACTAACTCTGAAAAAGAGTTGTCCCAAATAAACAATACGTTGGCGGAACTGTCAATATTATTCTTACTGGACACATCAACCTCTCAAGTACAGCACATAGTAGATAATATTGGTAAGGAAGTATCTAAAAATAAGTTATTAGCTAGAAACCAACATATAAGAATACTTTTGGATCTGGACGCAGAACTACAGCAAGCGCAGGAGAGTCTTTTTTTAGGGATAGGTACATTACAAGATGTGCGAGATATTGAAGACAGGATTAATAACTTATCATCGTTCCCGACAGGTATATTAGCAGGACTAGTAATTGATAAACTTAGACGAAGCATAGAAAGTAGAGCTAAACTAATTGTGGAATACAATGTTGGGCTAGCTGAGTCATGGGCTAGAGATACTGAAGCAGACCTGTTTAAAGCGGCTATATTAGCGGGAACACTTACAGTGGAGGGTTTAAAACCAGAACTAATCGAGGAGTGGGTGACTATGAATGACTCTCGAGTACGAAACTCCCATGTAATAGCAGACGGACAAATAAAAGTAAATGGAACTTTCACCGTAATGGGCGAGCAACTTAAATATCCCAGAGACACCAACGGTTCACTCCCAAATATTCTGGGATGCAGATGTACAATACGTAGACAATTTAAATTAGGCTAACAATGGATTTAGAGAAAAGAGAATATAAAAACATCCCACTAGAAATTAAAGAAATTGGTGAGGAAGGCGAATTCTACATCATCAAAGGATACGCATCTACATTTGGGAATATAGATCTCCAAGGGGATGTTATAGCCAAAGGTGCTTTTATAGAGTCTCTTAAAAACAATAAAATAGTCATGTTATGGCAACATAAGATGGATGAGCCTGTTGGAGTTTTCTATAAAGCATATGAGGATGAAAAGGGATTGTTTGTGGAAGGTAGACTACCAAAGGATGATGAGTTTGTGAAAACTAGGGTAGTGCCTCAATTAAAGATTGGTTCAGTTGGGTCGTTTAGTGTGGGCTTCATCTCCAAACAGGTGGAATACGAAGGGGCTAAAAGCTACGGCGGGGAAGACGGAAAAACAGTTAGAGTAATTAAGGAGCTGGACCTATTCGAAACATCATTGGTGACTATGCCCGCTAATCCATTAGCTGTAGTGACTGATTTTAAATCCCTTCAAATGTTGGATGAAATTGATATCGACGAGAAAGTAAGGTTAAACATTAAAGCTAAGATCCAAGACAAAATAAAAGAGAATAATGCCCAGTTAGACATAAAAGAGGTGGGTAATATAGAATGTATGAAAGATATCGAATCAATTTTGAAAGACAGAGCAGGGATGTCACAATCCGAGCGTAAAATCTTGATTTCAAAAATAAAAAGCTATTCACGAGAGGTGACTAGCGATGAAGAGACCGCAGTCGAATTTAAAAAATGGGCTGAGGAGTACGAACTAAAGCAAATGTTAAAAAACATAATCTCTCTGTGAGCAATATATGGTAGTTGAAGAAGTAAAGAAATTAATGGAAGGCGTCAGTGAAAAAATTGAAGCCATTCAAACAAAAAATACAGACATCGAAAAAAAGTATGATGGTCTACGTAATGAGGAAATTAAAGGTCTCCAAGAAGACGTACTAAAAAGTGCACAAGTAGCTCAAGATCTCAAACAAGCTCATGAAGCTATCTCAAAGCAAGTAGATGAAGCAGTTGCTTTGATGAGTCGTCCAGGTGCCGGATCTTCAGACAAGGATGAAGTAGCTGAAGAGTATAAAACAGCTATGCTTGAATATTTCAGAAAAGGCAAGGAAATTGACCCTAGTATTTCAGAAAAAGTAGCTAAGCAATTTACTGAGAAGCATTTTGGATACGAAAGTGATCGAAGTAAAGACATGATATCCAAAACACTTTTGACGGATTCTAACCCTGATGGTGGATATTTAGTTCTTCCAGAAAGAATTTCAGGTTTCATGATCGACAGAACATTTGAAAGTTCTCCTATTAGAGCAGTTGCAAATGTAATCACTACATCAACCAATATGGTAGAGATCGTTATCGACGATAATGAATCAACATCAGGTGGATGGGTAAGTGAAGAAGGTGAGCGACCAGGAACAAATACCGCACAAGTTGGTATGTTAGAAATAGCTACACACGAGCAGTATGCTGAGCCTAAGATCTCTAGAAAAATGTTGGATGATAGCTCAATTAACATTGAAGCTTGGGCAGCTAATAAAACAGACGACATCCTTCGTAGAACAGAAAATACATCTTTCGTGTCAGGTAATGGTGTAGCTAAGCCAAAAGGATTCCTTTCATATGATGCATGGGCAGTTGCAGGTGCTTACGAAAGAGGGAAGATCGAACAGCTTGATTCAGGCAGTAACGGACTATTTACAGCAGACTCTATAAAAATTTTACAAAATTCTTTGAAAGAGCCTTACCAATCTCGTGCAGTATTTATGTTGAAGCGAGCATCTTGGACAGGTATTTCTACTTTAAAGGACAGCAACGGAGCGTATCTTTTAGACCCTAGATCATTGAAAGATGGTGATACTTTGAGATTGTTAGGTAGCCAAGTGATTTTCGCAGATGATATTCCAGCACAAGCAACTGACGCACTAGCTATGGCATATGGTGATTTTCAAGTAGGATATACTATTGTAGATAGACTAGGAATTCGTGTTTTGAGAGACCCTCTAACCGACAAAAGGTATGTTAAATATTACACAACTAAAAGAGTGGGCGGCGCCGTAACCAATTACGAAGCAATCAAACTTTTAAAATTATCAGCTTAATAGAGGAATTATGGCAGTTAAAGAAATCACAACTAACCTAAGGCAAGAGATTGCCTTAGCTCCACAAACTCTTACTACAGGGACTGATGTAGGTAATATCATCGACGTACAAGATGCTGATTCAGGAGTTATGTTCACAATCTTCACAGGAGCATATACTAACGGTACTTTTACACCAACCTTGTTTGAGTCAGACGCTGCTGATATGGCGGGTGCCACTGCGGTAGCTGATTTAGAATTAGTAGGTCAAGACCCAACTAGTTCAGATACTCCTGAAGTACAGGCAGTTATTTCTGCAGCGAACAAGATTAAGAAACTTGGGTACACAGGCGTTAAGAGATATCTTAGACTAACTATCGTAACTACTTCCGCTGCTGCTGGAGCAGTTGTTGGAAGTACAGTAACTAAGTCAATGGAAACAAAACCAGTTGAAGTAGTCGCGTAATTGTGGACGTAAAAATTACTTCAGAAGGAAAAGTATATGAAGGTGTCACGACTCTTCATGTGTTTTCTTCTGAAGATATTGATAAGGTTTTTAATTTTCAGCCTAAATTCGCAGGAAGACTTGTTGAATTAGGAATGGCTGAGGATGTTTCTAAGCCCAAAGAAATAGAAGTTCCAGAAGTAAATCTAGAAGTTCCTAAAGTAAAGCTAGAAGTTCCAAAAGTAAAGCTAGAAGTTCCAAAAGTAAAGCTAGAAGTAAAGACAACTAAGAAACAAACAAACAAAAAGAAATGAAATGAAAATTAAATAATATACAACATCTTAAATGAGTCTTCCAACCTTTTATTCCACATCCTCAAACATAGGCAACATTAAACCCGTTAACTATGTTCTAGTAACAGGACCCGCGGGGCTAGCAGTATCTATAGACTCCGTAAAAACACACCTAAAAATCATAGGAACTGACGAAGATGTTGAGTTAACAGATATAATTAAAGCAGCTACCACCTTTGGGGAAAAAGTAACTGGTAGAGATTTTATAAACAAAACGTACGCTACATATTTAGATTGCTTTCCAATAGGGTCAGTGAATGGCGTAACCATTCAAAAGTCTAAACTACAATCAGTTACGTCAATAGAATACTACACAGCAGGCGTATTAACTACGTATAACTCAGTAAATTATTATTTCACAGAAGATAGTGAGTACTCTTCAATATATTTATTGGAAAGTAAGTCATGGCCTTCAATAGACAACAGGCGACAGGCAATAAAGTTCACATTTGTGAGCGGTTATGGAGCTACTGAAACGGATGTACCTGAAATAATTAAAAGAGCGTTGTTGGCACATATAACCGACTTATATGAAAATAAAGGGGATTGTTCGGACTGTGATGGAGAATCTATTTCTAAGCAAGCTGAGGCACTATATAAGCCCTGTATTGTATCTACAAACCGATTTAGAATAATATAATGGCATGTAAAACAATTGGATATAAGAAATGGAAACTTTGTGCTTCTAATCTAAAGAATAAAATAGTTATCCAATACCCCGCATCAATATCCCTTAATTCCCCCGACTCCAATGTAGGGAGTTCTTTCATAGAGGTGTTCACTGCGTGGAGCATGGTGAAAACAAGACCAAGTAGAGACGGCTTCTTCGACCAAGTCAATCTAGCCAATTCATTGAATATAGATTTTTACATCAGGTACACCACTCAATTAGATATTGATAGAGAAATATGGGTACTTTTTAATGATCGTAGATACAAAGTTGAAATTATAGAAAATATAGAAGAACTTAATAAAACATATAGATTAGGGGCGGTAGTTAAAGGCCCTCAATCAATAGCTGCAAACCAAAGGTGAGTAATATAATCACACTGGAGATTGAAAACCAAGACGAGGTTATAAAGTTTTTTGAAGATATGCCTATCTACGCTAAGCGAGCCTTCAAACGAGGGTTTGATATCTCAGGTAGGGAGCAGACAGACTATATTAAAAAAAGAATGGGAAGACGGGATAAGACCGGAAACCTATATACTAGGCATGTAGGCGCTGCAGGGGCTCTACTTAGTAAACCCTTAACACATGTCGCTTCGGCTCCTGGGGAATCTCCCTCAGTGATAACGGGAGCTCTACGGGGTTCTGTGGGATATACTGTTGCCGGATGGGATTCTATGTATGTTGGGGCAGGTAGTCGAGACGTTCAATACGCGAAAGTACTTGAGGATGGAGGAGCATCCCCTGCTAGTTTTGAAAAAGTGAATTTCAAGGGAGGATTCATCCAACCCAGACACTACCTTAAAAAAAGTACTAGACTATTCGCTCCCCAAGTAAGAAATGAAATCAACAAACAACTTAATGGTATGATGAAAAGAAAAGGAATGGAGCCAACAAGATGAAAGGTGTAGATGTTTCGAACAGACTAAAGCAGTTTCTACCTTACTATACCAATGAATTCAGTAATAACTTTGTAATAAGCAGCCTAACTAGATCAGGCACTACAGTTACCGCAATCACTTCAACCCCTCACGGGTTATCAACCGGTAACTATGTAACTGTTTTTGGAGCTAAACAAGCAATACCGATAACCTCTCTAACTAGAGTAGGTACGTCAGTCAATCTTGTTTCCACATTAGAGCATGGGTTTGTCGATCCTAGTAAGTATGGTAAGTCACTTAGATCATCACTGACAGTAGAAGTAATAGGGGCAACTCCCTCGGAATATAATGGGACTTCCCAATTACTTACAGTCACCGACCAAAATAACTTATCATTTGAGATATCAACAACACCAACTACTCCAGCTAGTACACCAGGTACATTACTAATTAGAGACCAGGGACAGTTTAACAGGTACACCGACGTAGTAGTTATCGACACTACTACTTTCACCTACGAAGTTGGGGATACAGGAGGACTAACTGCAGGAGGAACCATTGGGGTGAATGTTTCATCTAGAGTTGGGTATGCGGCAACAACACAAGCAGTTGAAAAATTCTACACGCCAGATATAGAACGGGCACTACAAAGTTGGATGTTTGTAGTGTTGAACGCAAAAACCACTGAACGAGATGGTGTAACTGCTACAGACACTCAAACACAAACTTATAGAAATGTAGAGTACTATTATCAATCCTCCCAATTCTTTTCTATTTATGTTTTTCTGCCCTGTAAAGATCAGTTACTGGCCGGTCCTGCTTCAGACCTAGCTAGAGAACTAGAGTTGCCTATCTTAAAGACCTTAGCCAACTTTCAGTTTAGTAGTGTTTTATGCGATGAGGTTTACCAACCAACTATCTATTTGGGGAACGAGCCTGAGAATCTATTAGGATCCCACTACATTCATAGATATGATTTTGCCGCAAAAGGATTGGTCCAAGAAGGAGACACTTATGATAAAAGCGATGGAACACTCCTTAAAGAAATTAATATAGGATCTTTCGGAACAGTAGATCCTTTCGAATCAATTACATTATTCAACCAATAAACCACATGAGAATACTAATAAATAAAACACTGGGAGCTAAGTTCCAAAAAGGTACTGAGCTAGATTTAAAAGTAGATAAAGAAGATGTGCCTCTCCAACTATTCTGGAGAAAGCAACTTGCGGCCTCTGAAATTGACAAGTGTATTACAGTGTTAGACAATACAGCTAAACATATTTTAAAAAAGACAAAAGGTAAAGGTAAATAAATGGCAGCTAGCTTTCCAAAAGTAACAGCAAATATTAATTCCGCAGATCTGGCTGCTGTACCTGGAGCTAGAAAGATTTTAGTTGTTGGTCAACTGTTGGCTGCAGGATCTTCCGCAGACGGTGCTTTACAAACTGATATTAAATCAGAACTAGAATTCAACACATTATTTGGACCAAAATCTCACATCGCAAAGATGGGTAGAGGATTGATAAAAAATCTTTCTATCTCAAGTGATAGACCTCAAGTAGATGCTATTGGATTAGCTGATGCAGGCGGAGGTACGGACGCTACTGGCTCATTTGCTTTCTCAGGAACGTCTACCGCGATTGGAACATTGAAAATCTACGTTGATTCCAAGAAAAACAATATATACAGCATAGACATAGCCGTTGGAGATACTGCAGCAGAAGTTGGAGATGCGCTGGCAGCAGCTATCACAGCAGACGTCGATGCTAATTTTACAGCAGCTAACTCAACTAGTACAGTCACCATTACTGCTGCGAATGCTGGAGTCAACGGCAACGACATAGGACTAGAGCTTTCAG
>Ga0208770_1001204_pt1 | contig 13339 bp, 12 predicted proteins | sample AntAceMetag02UK9_FD_184771 | JGI IMG/M metagenome (GOLD analysis project Ga0208770, IMG submission 184771) | Saline lake microbial communities from Ace Lake, Antarctica - Antarctic Ace Lake Metagenome 02UK9 (SPAdes) (version 2) | ecosystem: Environmental > Aquatic > Non-marine Saline and...
CTCTACCTCTAACCAAATTTTCTGCCATGGTAATGTATTCATTCTTATTCGCACAAACAATTAACCCTTCGTAAGTACCCGCATCTTTGTAGGTAATATCTTCCACAAAGGCTCTGTGCTGACCCGTGAAATCAATCTGTCCCACATTAGAGTCATCTTCAATATATCCATTAAGTCCAACATCTCCATAAAAGCCGATATTTTCCACATAGACTCCCATATACAAAGTTGAGTAACTCGAATGAACGTAATAACGAAGTTCTCCAGTCCCGCTTAGTATAGAACCATTAACTATCACATTACTTGTTACCGTAAGTTGATTCTCAACACGCATAACACTGGTGGTTCTAAGACTTCCAGTAACATCTAGTGTGTAGGTGGGATTAGTTTTCCCAATCCCAACTTTACCATCACTGGTTATTCTCATTCTTTCAGTTGTTTTGTTAAAAATAGAGTTCGCTCCTAAATCTGTTCCGTGAGCCGTACCTGTCTTAAATGAAATCGCACTACCCCCACCCCCATTACATATTGCCAAACGATTGCTATTATCATCAATTCCTATACCCGCTTCGTCTAACGACCCATCTTGTCTAAAAACCATCTGCGGATTCGCATTTTCATCATTGTTATCACTATCCGATTGTAAAATAAATACACAATTTTGATTAGCAGTTCCACCTGTAACATGTAGTTTCGCTTGGGGTGATTCAGTTCCAATCCCAACGTTACCATCCATGTCAGCCAAAACACAATCTCTGTATTCAGTATAATTTGTGGTATTTTGATATGTTGAAGAAGTAGGTTGAAAAATACGCATTCCAAAACCATTCTTTTTGATAGATAAAAGATTAGACTTTCCACCACTACTATCACCCCACCCGTTAAAATGTAGTTGGTCTGCCCATGGCGAAGCGTTGTTGTTATTATGACTACCAAAATGAAATTCTAAAATTTTATTACCTATTCCACTCCAACTTACTTGTCTATTATCTGCCATTACAATCCCATCAAACTTTATAAGACCATTGACATCTAGGGGGAAGGCAGGGTTAGTAACTCCAATCCCAACCCGTCCAGTACTTGTAAATCTTAATTTCTCAGCAGTATCATATCTAAAAATTAAATCACCTCCCTGATAATCTATATACGCATTACCACTATCAGAATGATGTAATCTTAATCTATCACTTGCCTCATCATTAGAACGTAACCAAACACTATGGTTTTCCCCTGATAAAAGTATATCACCAGCAACCTCTAATTCAGCGTTAGGACTATTAACCCCAGCAATCCCGCATCGTCCTTGGTTTAATGTCATACAGTGAGTGATGCCCGTTGTAGTGGTATTAGTCACTGTACTATCAGACACGTAAAAGTCGATAGCGTTATTAAGAGTCGAATTACTATTATGACGGGTTTTTATGTAATGATTAAGTTCATCCAATCCATTGAAACCAAATTTTATCTGGGCTTTAGTATGAACATTTTGAGAATTACCATAGTTTATGGATAAACAGGGAATCGCATCATTACTAATCATACCAACTATAACATTTCCGCTGGATTTAATAGTCATAAACTCTTTAGAATCCATACCAAACCCTAATGTTGCGTTAGCATCATCATGCTCCATATACCATATATTAGCACTACCGCCCACCATTTTAATACCAGACTTTTCACCACCATCACTACGAATAAGAGCATAAACATCTTCACCATTTACAGTGGAATATAAATGTAAAAGTTCTGTAGGATTATTAGTTCCAATCCCCAACCCAATAGTATTAAGTCTCATAAGCTCTGTAACCCCATTCACAAAGGTAACGATTTTCCCTGAACCATTATTTACTTCAATACCATCACTGTCAATCGTTATTTTAGAACTTGGAGAACCACCCACCATAGTATTGGTTAAACCAGATGTTCCACAATTACCCTCTGTAACCGCATTGAAATATCCCATTGTCCCTGTAGAAGCAAAATTAATGCCTCCGTTAACCAAATTCACATCAAATTTAGTCGCTATACCACCACCACTCGCTCCACCAGCAGTAAATTGAAACCCTCCACCCGTAGTAGAATTCGCATAAAATGTTTTATTAGGGTTAATCCAAATATCACGGTTAAGGTAAATATCGGAGGTAAATGTTTTCTCTCCACCTACCGTTTGATTAGTCGTAGTATCTACATAACTACCGCTAGGGTGAAATCTATCATCTAAGGTTTGGGATTTATAATAAACTTCATCTGTAAAGGTTTTATCCCCAGCAATGTCTTGGTCTCCAGTTATTTTAACAGTATTACCTTCTAAAGCCGTAATCCTTCCCAGATTACTGGCAACATCATCTTCCAAATCATCAATGATAGACCGTTGCCCCGTCATTGATAACTCATTCAAATCATTATTATTATATGAATCCATACTTATAATAATAAAAGATTATTTATTTAGACTATAAACTACTTTAAAAAGTATGTCAAACTTACGGTGTTTGAAACGGATTTAATCCTCTTCCTCTTCTTGGAGCAATAGCAGGTGGTGTATTAGGACTTCCTCCGAAGGGGTTGAATCGCCATGTATTTCCAGATGGTAATGAGGGTAATGGAGGGGCTGACGGGGAGGCTATATCACTACCCGATATAGGTCTAAACGCACTACCACGACTAGGTACAATAGGGTTAGTAGATAAGGGTGGTGGGGGTAAACCTGTAGGATATATTGCTTTCCCAGTTTTAGGGTTAATTTTAAATGGAGGTGGTCTCATAAGTGGTTGGTCGATTATTTCCGTAACTATAATATCATCTACGGGTGTGTCTCGCTCCTTTAGACTTCTCCCTTTAACCTCTGCCTCATATTCTTTCATTGCCAATTTCATCAATTCTTTCTGATACATGAGTTGTTGTGGTTGTGGAACTTTATAACCCAACATACCACTCTGTCCTAATGCTTTATCCCCCTCAGGTAAGGCTATCAATTGTTGTTGGGAGAACCTTCTTTGAGGGATAACACCTTGACTAGAAGAACTAGATGAGGGTAGCGATCTATTGATACTTCTAATTGACCCTGATGTAGATACCTTCTTCCTTCTTCGCCTACGCTTCTTCTTTTCAGATTTTTCGTGAATATGGATATTAACTGTTTGATTAACTCCATCTTTTTTAGTGGTTATTCGTCTTGATGACATGATATATATTATGTATGAGATTATTTTTTCAACTTTAATAAATTAAAATTTTTATAGAACTTATTACTCCGTTGGTTGTAAAATAAGAAGATGTGTGGGGCATCAAATATGTAATCAAATAGTTCTAGTAGATTCCTTTTACTCAATCCAAATATTTCTTCACTCATCGTCTCTACCTCTATCAACGATTTTGGCTTGAATAGAATGTAAATGTCAATCAAACTTCTCAATGACTTTGGCAACGATTTTAACGTCAAAACACTGATGATAATATTTAATCGGTAATGCCTGTGTTTATGTATTAGTTTTTTCAAATGTTTTATCAATTCATTGTTTTTCAATTCCTCGGAAAAATCGTCAATGATGAGGCAACTATTTCCTCCATCGGCTTTTTCTTCCAATGCTTGATCTATTATATTGTCTAAATTCTTAACACTTAGTTCGTGATACAATCTTGTTTCATCATGGTCTTTAAATGGGTGGTTAGCCTCAGAAGTCATTACCTCCCTAGGTGTCATATAAAATACTTTTTCAAATCGCTTGTAAAATACTCTTCCATCTGATGAATTATTCGTCATAATTGAGTTCATAAAGGTTGTCTTCCCTGATCCTTGCCCTCCTGCCACAACATAGCACGAATTTTTATCTGGGAAAGGTGATGGCACACCCAATTTTTTATCAATAGTTTGTCTCGTTGGTACAATCCGTAAATTATTTTCTTCAACTTGTTCTATCTCCATATATTAATAAAAAGATAAAAAATAACCTACTATACTCTTTTCAACCTGAATGGCTTTGCTTCAACCTTCGGTTCAGGTTCTTGTATGAGTTCTCTCATTTCCCTATCTGAATAAGTCTTGCGTCTAACTCGCTCCACTGACTTGGGTTCTTCATCTTCACTTGATTCATCAATATAGACTATCTTCTTCTTTTTCTTTGGTTTAGCAACAGGTTTCTTTTTCCTTCTCACAATCACCTCTTCTTCTGAATCACTATCAACCAATTCCGTTTGGAGTCGGTGAGGGGGCGATACCCCTTCCGTTACCCCATGTCTCGTAATATCCAACTCATCTTTGGGGGTATCATCCCCCAACCGACTCCAAGCGGAATTGGAAATTCCCAATACCTTTCTCGCTTTCGCCTCCGCCTTATATTTCTTCTCCTCCGCTTTTGTAAGGGCTTTCTCCTCTTGCCTAATCTTTACTTTCTCTGATCGTACCTTTCTCCCACGCTCTAGTGCTTCCCTTCTCTTGTCGGTCATAACATACCCCTTCTTGGGACGTTTCTCAACGGAATTATCTGTCTCTTCCTCTACAATTTCCTCCAGTTCATCGTTAGACATTGGTGCTTGAATTTCTTCGTTATCTGTCATTCTATATACTATATAATATATAATATTTTAATTTAATTTTCCTAGGCTATATTATATATGTGGGCTGATGACTTTGAATTCGTGCTAGAATCAATTAGAGAGAATTGTTTGATTTTGAAAAAAAGACATACTAAAAGTTATTTCAGGTATAAAGACACGCTAAAATATTATAAGATTCCAGTAATATTAATTTCGGCATTAAATAGCGTGGCATCTGTTGGATTGGAAAAGTATATGGATCAAAAATATATTAGCGGTGGTACGTGTTTATTATCATTACTTGTAGGAGTCATAGGTTCTATTCAACTTTTTTTAAAAATAGAAGAGAACATGGAGTCATCATTAATTGCGTCAAAAGATTATTATCAATTGGCTACGGATATATATGCCATACTTTCACTACAAAGAGATCATAGAACTAAATCAGGTAAAGAAGCATTTGATGAATATTATTCTAAATACTTGGCTATTACTGAAAAGGCAACATTGATAAATAAAAAATATAATGATTCATTGTTTGGCATTCCTAGATTACCAAATAATCATGAGTTAAGATTGGATATTCCACATAATTTAAATGATAGTTCTAGTGATGATACGCCATAACAATTCCGCTTCCAATTCCGCTTGGAGTCGGTGAGGGGGCGATACCCCTACTTGGAAGGATGGGTCGTAGGGAAACCTTGGTTTCCTTACTTGGAAACATTGACAGTTCCGTCCAACATATTGAACTCAACAATGAGATCATGGAGAGCGAAAGTATTAACAGTAGATGCCAACACATTTCCACCATCTCCCTGTAGTTCCAAAAAGGTATTAGAATTCAACGTATCCATACCACTGATGATACTAGAAGAACCTCCCTCGTGTTCGAAGTCCAATCCTAGGACGAACGCTCCAGTGGTAGAAAGAGTCTCAATCTTATAGTCATCGGCATCAAAGACACAATCCAACTGAGTGCTGTGGAGAGCGTGGAAGGATTTGACAACCTCCGCCATCGCTTCACCTCCTCCACCTAAGCAACTGACTGCGGTACTTGGGTAAGATTTCCCTTCAATTCGATACTGGTATTGCTTCAGATTAGGTAGAACCCTAGCACCAATAGTGTTCTGATCGTTAGCGAAAGCAGTGGAAAGACGAAATACTGAAAAGTAATTCTTGAGAGAACTGTATCTAGCGGGGATAAGAAGTGTGTTCTGTGTCGAAGCGGTCATTGTGGTTTGGAACGACCCAACCCCTGTGCCATGGCATTTCATAATTCCTCCAGATTCCATAACAATTTGCTGATAGACTTGAGGGAGAACATCGATATAGTCCGCCTCGATGGAAATATCAGACAACTGATAGACGTTAGCGGTGGCAGTTCCCGCATCTTCTTTCATAGCATAATCGGGTTGAGCGAAAGTAAGTCTAAGACGCATACCATCAACGGCGGGGCAGTGATTCTGTGCCATAGTTCCTAGAACCGCACTGTAAAGAGGTATGGAAACACGAATTCCTACGGTGTTATCACCCTCAATAGTTCTTCCAATCTTGGCGGTAGCACCTGTACCATGTAAAATTGAACCTAGATTCTGAGACCTAGACAATGGCTGAAAGTCCTCAACGATTCCTGCGAAGACATTGTAGTCGTTAATGAGTTCTACGGTTGTACTTCCAATATCGAGTTGGAGACTCTCAATGAGTGAGGAAGGAGAACCGTTTGCCATAGAAAAGTCATCGGCATCTACTCCCGCAACTTTTACCGTAAATGTAAGATAGGAGTTCTGTCCGTTAATCATTGCGTTAGAAGAACTAGGATAGGCAAAAAATACCTCTTTTGTTTCAGAACCCGCTAGGGAAACGGACTGTGTGTTTTCAGGGTTAATACTAACTCTGCGTGATTTTCCTCCGCCCATGTTACGGTACTCGGTCAAATCCATTGCTTGTGTGATTGCTGTTTCGCTCATCTTGTTATATAATATAGAAAAGAAAAAAAATTTGAGATTTAATTTAACCCATTTTACCAATTTCGCTTGGAGTCGGATTAATAGAAAATTTCTAGAGATTTTCCTAGATATTTTCCTAGATATTTTCCTAAACTAATATTCCTCAATCGTTTCAATCTGAAATTGAACTAGATAGTTAGCGTCATCACCATTCGTTCCATCAGGGTGTAGAGATTCTATGATAAAATCATTCATAGGGATTTCGTTAACCAAAAAAGTTGGAGGTTGTATTTGAGAAGAAAAACCTTGCTTACTCCCACTTAGTCCTCCACCAACAACTCCTAGACAAATTTTGTTCGTGAGAGTTTGTGTTTGACTGCTTGTAGAATCGGTCGCCTGTAAATTTAACTCCCCATTGAATTCGTTTAACCCTTTCAACACCAAAATATGAGGTTCAGGGTCTGCTTTAGTTGCTGAATAAAACATTAGCGAAATTGGTTTTACTAGAAATTTTTGTGATGGTTTCGTCTTATAGACTTTTGAAAATCTAAAATATTGTGATTGTGCTTCATTACCGCTTATGAATGTTTGATGATTGATTGCTACAACTTTATGAGGCATTATTATATATATAGATAGATTATTTTATTTTACTTTTTTAAAAGTAAGTCAAAACGAAGGGGGGTTGTAGGGGGACGAAGTCCCCTACTTTTTAAAAGGGTTTTTCCTTAATTCGGTCGCCTGTTGTCCTGTCGCTTTTGCCTCTTGAATACCTCCCGCAACATCACCTGATCTAAACTTATCTATAGTCCTAGATGCGGACTTTCCTATTTTCAACCCCTTTTCAACTGCCCCTGTAGCCTTATCCAACATTGATAATCCTTTTTGTCCTGCCATTAAAACAGGTAGTGCTTCAGGAGCGACTGCCCCAATAACAGGGGATGCGTATTGTAGAGCCTTTGATCCAATGTGTGCTAATTTGTGTGCTATAGGTAGTGCCTTTCTTTCTACGAAATGTACGGCTTTCTCTCCTATCTTATGAACTTGGTGGAGTCCCTTACTCATTTTTTGACCGAACTTGTGAAAGCCTTTGCTTAGTTTATGAAAAAATCCCATAGTGTTATATAGGATATATAGATATTATTTTTTTTTATTATCTTCTTTCTCGGAATCATCATCTTGAGGGACTAATGTGTTTTCTAAATGTGCTTTTCTAAATTTTTGTATCAATGTTTTCTCTAAAACTTCTTCTCTACTTTTAGTGAAATCTATACGGAATGTTATATGGAAGTAATGATTACCGTTTGTTTCTAAAATGTTACCGTTATCGTCTAAAATTGATACATCTAAAAAGTTAAGAACCTTATTGTTGATTGTAGAGTAAAATGGTTCATTGTTAAAAAATGTCAAATAAGTGTTTATCGAGGAAGTTATAGGAATTCTAATTATTTTTTTACTACTGGAGTTAGGGTTGGCTTCATCGTTAAGATTTTCAATATTATTAATCGCTATACTGACACCTGTTGTGTAGATTAGATTTATCGTATACGGAAATGCTGTACCTGTCGTGTAAGTGTTTGCTAGAACGCCCAACAAATTATAACACGAATTATCCACATCATAAATTGTGAAATTACCACCTACGACTGGTATTAAGGATAATTTTGAGAACTCTCGATCATAACTGATATTAAAGGGTAACGTGTCATCATCGGCGTTTATAATTGCTAATAGTCTGGAAATTGTGAAATTACCCACCCCTAAGGTGTATGTATGAACTGCGTTTGACGAATCACTGTAACGGATTTTATTATTCGATTCGTTGAAAACATAGAAACTGAGAGGTATTGACACTGCCTCAACTCCTATGAGCATTTTCACTTTAGACTGTGGCGGAATTATAATAGGAGAACCTAGTGTGAATTGTTTCCTCATGTGTGATGTACCTGTAGCGTGGGGGTTATCACTATCGCAAAATATTTTCTTAGAGTTATAATGTGTATCCATATATATATGTTAATATTAAAATTCAACTGTAAAATTAATATCCGTTGTATGGTGTAACCTGTCTATTCCACCCATACACTCCTTCTTACCTTGATATTTATTAATTTTTCCTTTATCATCTATCATTACTAGAGATGGTATCTTTTTTAATTGGAAGTTGTCAAATAATTCATAATCCTCATCAATGTTAAACTCCTTTACAGGTATTAACGGGTGTCTTTGTCTGTATTCATTGACTAGTTCTTTTGGTTCTACACAATACGAACATCTTGGTGCTGAAAAGAAATAAATCCACATATATTAATAATTTAGAAAAAATGTTTCAAAGAATGTGCGGATAAAGTTGTAGACAGTTTTTCACCCAGAAAAGAACCCAATTTACCTAGGGGTGACATTTCAATAATTGGTTTCACCGTATTGAAAATATGTTGGGCTATAGTTGGTTTCTTATTAGACTTGTATGTCTTGTGTTTTCCAATATACCCTGATTTCACATTAGACGAAATTTCATCTCCTTCAATATGGTGGTGAGTTGTTTTTGAATGAATATCTTTGTATGCTTTAGAATTAGATTTATGCTCTTTCGTTTGAAAAGGTGATGATCCCGTGTTGAATGTATCCACTTGTTTAACACCGTCTCTCACAACCTTTGAATGAACCATTGCGTGATGTGCTGTAGAACCTCCCAACGAATGCCCTGTCAAATAAATATCCCCTTTTCCCTTCAATGCCTTCACAATCCGTGCAGTTTTTGTAGTCCGTCTCTTATGGGTTGCGTCGTCTTCAGTGTTACCAGTTAATATATGAAAATCTGCCTCCAAATCTTTTTTAGACTGTGATCCATGTAAATCCGTTCCACGGTGTGCCACGATATAATGATTATCTGTGTTATGTTTCATGGTGGTAATCATTCTGTCAGTATGTTCGGGCATAACCGTGTAATTATTAGGTGTATTATCTTGAGCGTGTTTCAATCTATCCGCTCTATTCCCTGTCTTTGACATTGAATAGGTTGTTTGAGATGCTCTGGCTAACTCCGATCTAGTTGGCTTTGGTTTTTCAGACATTTATATATAATAATATTAGATTTTTTTATCTAAGATAATTATATAATGCCTAGAACTCGTCCTCCCACTATTTCAATACCACCCCGTGATTTAACACAGGAAGCATCTGACGTACCTGTTTTACCTAATCTAACAGTTCAACAATTTAGAAGACCACCTCGTAGTGCTTTAAAAATGATTCAGATGATAAATAAGAATAAACCTAGAACCCATTAGGGGGTATCGACCCCTCACCGACTCCAAGTGGGGGAAATCTTCCCCCCAGAACCCCCCCGATCACAAGCGGAATTGGAATTGTTTAGACAATGAGTGGTATAACTGTTCCATTTTCTAATACCTCACCCTTTGAATAGTCATTACATTGACTACACTTTTTATTAGCAGAATATTGTAGATAAGATTCCTTTGCTAGTGATGATGACCCTGATAAGAAATTCCAATTGTCGGTATATACTTTGTATCCCTTTGCCATTCTAACATAATCCTCAATCCATAAGGTGTGAAACCCATCAGCGTTGTAAAGTCCTACTTTATCACCGTGATTGAAATTCTCCTCTTGTGTGAAAATAATTGTTTTTTCTTCATCGTTGATTGTCTTCGTCTTGAAAATATTTTTGGTATTGATACCTTTGAATTTGCGAATAACTGAATCCTTCAATTTCCCTAATTCACCGTATGATAGAAGATGTTTAAACTTTTCTTCATTGTAATTTTTATCTACCAATAAGTATGACTTACAACCTAGAAACACTCCTTGTTTATATCCTCCATCTACCATTCCTGCTTCATTCGTCAAATCGCCTAATGCTTCACCCTTCACACAAAGTCTGTATTTATTGGCTAATAATTCATTCTCTTTTTTTGCGAAATTTAAATCAGTTATGATCGAATCAGTATCACAATAATACATATTTCCATCATTAGTATCCACATCTTTCATCAGATTGTAGAGTTCTGTTCTAGCGTATGCGGTCGTAAATTGAGCGATGATAATGTTAGCACAATTAGCGTCTAATTTTTCAACCGTTTTAACTAATGTTTTCTCTCCTATGTCATCAAAGTTGATAAGACGATTTCGGCATAAATGTTTGTTGATAAATGCTGACTTCTTTTCAGGTTTAGTAAATTGTTGTATGTGTAGTTTTTCATTTTCTGACAATTTAATGCCCCAAAACCCGTATAGGGAATTCACAATAATCTTAGACATTGCTCTACGAGCGTCATTGCCTTCCATTTCAGCGTCTTTCTTTGCCTTAAATAATTTATCCACCATACCCTTGAAATAGGCGGTATGTTGGTTCTCATAATCGAGAATTTCTAGAGGGGTTATTTCATAACCTAAATTATTATCAATAATGTATCTCCACTCTTCAGTGGTTATCCATAGTAAAGTGTTTTCCTTGAAATGTGAAAAGTTTAATTTTCCCACATTGTCTTTGTGAGGCAGGTATGGACGCATGGTAAAATCTGTAGTCCTTACATACGCTTTCACCATACCAAACCATTTTGGGTTGAATTTTTCACCCGCAATATCTTTTTTCTTGTAAGTCCCGTATGGGTATGGTGATTTAGCCATCACCCATGGATATAAGGAAGTGAAATCGTAATAAAACAACTCCTTCTCTACTGACCCAATGTGAAAGCATTCACACCTGCCTCCATAATAGAAGTCCTTTAGTTCTAGGTATTGATTGAATGGTATATCGTAAAGCGGAATATTTTCCCAATCATGATTATTGATAAAGAACTTACGTGCCGTAGACGCACAGGTCAGTGCTTCTTCTAGATTTATATCGTAATCCTCCTTATAGACTTTTCTCATTGAATCTACTAATTCGTAGAGTCCTAATACATCATTCAATAGATAAGGCAACACCTTCTCTTTCAAAGACATAAAATTGTCTGCGTTAATCAATTTATGATCTATTTCACCTGTCAATTTTTTGGTGGGACATTTGAATTCTTTGAGAAGTTTATCCAAACTACCCGCACATAGAATGTACGAATCTCTGAATTCTACGGTCAAACCATTTGCTAGTTTGATAGAGAATTGGAAAATTCTACCATCCTTGATAAGCGAGTTGTAAATAGGAATATCTGTTTTAGAGATGAGTTTGTAAATAATTTCATAGGCATCAAACTTCCCACCATTGTGTGCGTACATCAGTAGTTTGTTGTTGTACCCTTTATTAACCTTGATTTTAGTCAACTCCTTGATGAATTCTATACTAATATCGTTATCGTGGTAAATGTATTGATAGTTCTTTTTGTAATCATCACTGATATTGTGAGTCCACCCTACTGCGTATGGTTTCACATCTTGGGTGCGTTTCTCACCCTTTACCGCCGTATAGGTTTCATAATCGTACGATCCCCAATGAATCCAAACGGGTTTCTTTTCTTTCTTTTCTTCCTTCTTTTTAAACTCCATTTTCGTTTGTTTTGTGAAATTTTGGAAAAAGGCAACTTCGTTGAATTTTTCTTTACGGGAAACTAGGGCGTAAGAGTGACTAGCGTATATTAGAATATTAATAACCCCTTCAATGCTTTTTGGTTTCACCGTCATTGCTAGTTTTAAATCTTTGTCATACACGTTGATCGTTCTTTTCATCGCCTTCGCTATATAGTCTAGTTTATCTTGTAGATTCATCTCATCAGTAATGTTTTTACGATAACTCCAGTTATCCACCCTCATAGACATCTTTTTATAATCGGTTTCACCGTCTGCCATCAAACACGCTCTTGCTACGCAAAGAGAATAGGTGGATGGAGATAGGACTAGATACTTGTTGAGGAATTTCATTAGTGCGTTTTTTTGAACTGACTCATACAAATGACCCATCAACTCCTTAAGCATCTTATCGTTTTCCTTACACCCAAACACGTAAGAGGTTGGAAGATTGGGACGTGCGAAATATTCTATGGAAAGTCCTAGGAATACCACGTCATCTGAATACTCTTCTTTAATCTGTGTAAGTAGTGTTTCCAGATTCCTGTGTAAATCGTTGTAAGAGGAGTATGTGGTTTGACGGTGTTTTTCTTGTCCGTCTGCTTTAAATCTGATTACAACCGCAAATGCGTTGGTGTTTTTATTAACATTTACTAGACGTTGCTGTATGTAATAATGAATACCTTTTTGACGAGATATAGTTAGAAAATCCCTAAAGTCTTCAACCTCTCTTGTTCTACTACCGTCTACTGTTTGGTATGAATATAGGGTTTGTCTATTGACTTCGATGATTGTTTTATCACCAATATTTTTAACCTCCTCTGTAACTTTTCCTAGTGGTTTCTTGAATTGTCTGGCGTTAGGTGGAGCGTTTATCTTGGAGATTTTAAACTGTCCTTTGAGAAACGATGTTGGTTTCTTTTTAAGATTCGGGATAGATACTCCTGTGAATTGATGAGCCAGTAGTTGTGTGCGTAGTTCTGCGTAGGATTTTGCTAAACCTACTTGTTCTCCTGAATCTTTGTCTGTAATTTGAAAATGAGTTATTTTCGGCATTCTATATTATACTATATATATTATTTTTTCTTTAAATCAATTTTTTGCGTTTAAATTATTATTGTTGAAAATTATAGTATCCTTTGTATGCTATTTGAAAAATGGTTTAAAGAGCGGGGATTTTGCTTAAAATCATTCACACTTTCATTTTCCTAAACTTTTCACAGGAATCTGGAGTAATTCTGGAAAATTAAGAAATTATAGATTTTTCTAGGATTTTGATATTTTGATATTTTTGATATTCTAAAAGTGAGTGGATTTACTATATCCCC
>Ga0208770_1001212_pt1 | contig 13275 bp, 13 predicted proteins | sample AntAceMetag02UK9_FD_184771 | JGI IMG/M metagenome (GOLD analysis project Ga0208770, IMG submission 184771) | Saline lake microbial communities from Ace Lake, Antarctica - Antarctic Ace Lake Metagenome 02UK9 (SPAdes) (version 2) | ecosystem: Environmental > Aquatic > Non-marine Saline and...
CTTCGCGGGGCCGATCTTGACGGGGCCGATCTTCGCTGGGCCGATCTTCGCGGGGCCGATCTTGAAGGGGCCAATCTTCGCGGGGCCATTCTTCGCGGGGCCAATCTTCACGGGGCCGATCTTCGCGGGGCCGATCTTCGCGAGGCCGATCTTCGCGGGGCCGATCTTCGCGAGGCCGATCTTCGCTGGGCCGATCTTCGCTGGGCCATACGCGACTAGGGGCCTAGCGAGCCGGGATTAACCCGCCATGCGCCAGCGCTTTGTTAGTGCGTCATAGCAAGCGCTGGCCAGGGTGCCGTTTGTTTCGCGCAAGGTTCGCAGATACTTGTTCTGCAACGACTTAGAACCAATCTCAATATCGGGCCGCGTGGCCAGCATTTCGGCTAAGTCGCGATTGCTCCACGGTTTTAGCTTGTTCGCCCCCAGCACTTCCGCTATGGCGCGGTCGATAACCCCGAACTCTGACCCTAGGTTAGCGTCCTTTAGGGGCTCGTCAGATTGCTTGTGTGGCACCGGCACTAGTGTATTAACCCGGGGGGATAGAACGATCTGGCGCATATCGAACAGGCGCGGCTGGTCCCAGGCAGCGGCGTCCTTCTGCTTCCCGCCCTGATCCGGGTTATTATGCATCGCCACGGTGCGGCCTGGCCCGGCCTGCTCCTCCATACGGTAAAGCGCGTCAACGTCCGCCCCAAACACACTGGAGCCCCGCGCATGGGTTGATTTCGTATCGTGGCCAGTGTGATGTATCGCCAGGACCGCCGCGCCAAGCTCGCGCTGGAAGCGCTGCACGAGGCCGGTAAAGGCGCTCGCGTTCTCCTGGGCGTTCTCGTTTAGGCCTTGCATCGCCCTGCCCACCGTATCAATCACGACCAAGCGATACTCAGAAGATAGACGCTTCGCGGTCTCGAATAGCGGCGTCATGTCCTCCGAGACGAGCGGCACCGGGTCGCCTAGATGGAAGCCCTCGGCATGGTTGCCTTTCCAGTGCTCCCGCTCCCAGGCTTGGACGCGCGCCCGCAAGCCGCTGCGCCCTTCGCCAGCAAGGAATAGAACGGGGCCGGGGCGCGCAACGACCCAGTTAGACTGCTGCGCGAAGCCCGTAGCCACACTTAGGGCAATGTCAAGAGCCAGGAAGGTCTTGTAGGTGCCGAACGGGCCGTAAAGCATAGCGTATGACTTGACGGGCAGTAGGTCGTTTACGATCCACTCCGGCGGCGCGATGTGATCCATGCCCGCCCGGTCAACGATACGGAAACGCCCGGAGGTGTACTCGGAGCCAGAAGGCAGAGTAACCTCGACGGGTCGAAACAGGTCAGCGGCTTTCGCCGTTGTATAGGCCGCCGTGACGTTACCGGGCGGCGACGTATTGTACGAGTAGCCGTTGTTAATCTTTGCCTCTAGATGGTCAACCTCGCCGTTATCCCACGGCGGCATACAGCGCGGGTTCCAGTGCTCCCACATCAAATCAAACGCGAGCGACTGACTGATGCCAAACGACTTGAGCATGGCGGCGGTCGCGTAGGCGCAAGTATCGCCGCCTTGGCCCTCCACTGCCACCTTCGCGTCGATCTTGAGCCACTTAACTGCGTCGGCTACGTTCTCTGGCAAGTCGGGCGTGATGATCCAGTGATCTCGGTCGCGAGATTTGGCTCGGGCGGTCGAGGCTTGGCGCACCATTTCATCGGATCGGTACGCTGGTTTGCCCTCACTATCCCACGTATACACGCCGTCGTCGGTGCGACTGGGGGCAAGCAGGACGTACGAGTGAAAGCTGCGCACGTCTACATGGTCGGCAACCTTGCTGGCGCTAGGGGGCACGACCTCGCCGGGTTCGAGGGCATAGAACAGATGTCGCCCGCCGCGCGGGGTATGAGCCTCAAGCAGGGTCGCCGGCAATGGACCTACGACGGCCTCAAGCTCTTTGATGCTGTGCCCTGGGTCCAGGTCGAGCACCATCATGCCGGCACCGCCAACGTCCATAGCGACGTTAGCCCGAGGCCAGCGCGCCCACCAATCCGTGATGGTTTCGCGGTCGGTCGTGGCTTCTATCACGCCGTTCTTGGTGTAGGGCTCCTTGGCCGCGTTGCACGGAAAAACTGGCCAACCCTTGGCCGCGTATGATAAGGCCGCTTCAAGTAGTGTCATTCAGTCGGGGCGGTCTTAGGAGATAGGTCCATGACAGTGTACCCCCCTAGCCGGGTTAGCTTGATTAGCGCGTCCACGGGCAGAAGGACGACGTATGAGGCTCTGTTCATGTTGCAAACTCCCCTTGAGTTAATCCAGGCCGCAGTGTACCGCTAATTGTTTGGCAAAGTCAACCGTTTGCAGGGGTTGACAACCTTGGGGCTTCACGTGATACCATGGCCGGGATGGAAAACGATGGGATCAATCGCTTGCCTCGCGGGGGCATGGCCGGGATGGAAACAACAGGATAAGGAGATTAGAAATGCAGAACGTGGCTAAGTGGTTTGAGCGTGGTGCGATCATCACCCTCGGCGTGGGCTTGTTTTTGCTTTATGCCCCGGTGGCTTATTCGCAGCCGACCCCCACCTTTACCCTGGAAGATGTCCAGTCGGGCACGGGCAGCTTGAGCGCGCACTACGAGGGCCAAGCGCCGAGCGGGGCCTTTGCTGAGATTTGGACGGGCGACGGGGACGGCTTTTGGATGCTGTTTCTGCGGCGCGACGACGATCCGGGCAAGCGTCAGGTCATCGACGGCGGCACCGGATGGGACCGCACTGAAACCGGCTTTGATGCGGTGAGCAATGACGGCGGCCTTCAGCGCTTTACCGTTCGCGATGACGGCACCTGGACCTGGGACGACATTCGCCCTGACGGCACCACGGCCTCAACCCTAGACGGCACCAATTGGCGCATCCTGAGCGACGCTCCGCAAGTCCAGCGATATACGGACCAGGGCGTTACGCCGGTCAGTGCGCATATTGCGCCGGACAAGATCGTCGGGCATTGCACCCCAACGGACGACGAAATGTACCTATACATGAATGCGCGCGGCTACAATCAAGTGGCCTGGGGCATGGAAGCCTCGGGGATGCGCCTGATTATGTTCGTGGCGGAGGATGGACGCTTTGCGGCGGTCTTGGTATCCACGGCAACGTGCATCGTGTCCTCGGGCGTGAACTACAAGACCGGCGGAACCCGGGGCGATTGACACCCTAGGTATCGCGTGATACCATAATCGAAATAGCCTAAAAGCGGGAACGGGGACATTCCACAAGACTACCAAGGCCCTAACCCTCTTTGCCAACCATTCAATCGAGGAGAAAAGTATGACTGACATTCAGGAAGCGCCGGTTGTGGATCGTTTCGCGAAGCCGCCTAAAGCGGCCAAGGCAACGAAGCCGACTAAGGCAACGAAGCCAACGGCGGCCAACAAAGAGGCGGATAAAGCGGCCAACAAAGAGGCGGATAAAGCGGCCAGGAAAGCGGCCAAGGCCGAGCAGGAAGCCGCCGCCAAAGGTGCAGCGAGCACCCTATATCGCGACGCCGCGCCTATCGCCAAAGAGATCAACGTGCGGCTGGCGAAGGCGGAAAAGTCCGCGAGCGACGCCAGCGACCAACGGCTCACCGCCGCGCTCAAGCTCAAGGAAGCTCAAGACCTGTTCGAGACGCGCAAGGTTAAGGGCGTCAAGTTCCAGGATTGGGTTACGATGGAAGTCACGGCGCTGTCTTATGAGAGCGTCCGAAAGCTCATTACGGTGGCCAAGTCCGACAACCCCGCCGAGGCTCTTGAAGACATGCGCGTGAAGAATGCCAAGGCGAACGTCAAATCCCGGGCAAAGAAATCCGCCGCGCCGACGACCGCCGGGGGCACTACTATTGCGCCGCCCGCTACCAAGACCGTCACACCCAGCCAAGCCGTCGAGGCTGCGCTGCCGAAGATTACGGACACTGGCCGGCTCGAAATCGCCCGCTCGGAAGCAGCCAACCAGGGCTTTGCTTTGGTTCCCGACGCCGACGCCAAAGCCTACCGTGCGGCGATCAACAAACCGCTGGAGGCTGCGGAGGCGGCATTCCTTCGGCTCGACCATACAGCCCGCGCGTCTTTCCTCAAGTGGGCCGCCGAGAAAGCTGGTATGACTTTGGTTGCGCCGTCCTTTGCCGCTACCACCGAGGAAGACGACCTAGAAATCCCAGAGGCCCTGCGCATTCGGTAGAGGCTGCCCGCCACCAATCAACCGGAGAACACAAGCCATGGACCACTACCGCCCTGACAAAAAGTGAACCAAGACGACACAGACATTATCGCCAGCCGCGCCCGGGAGCCCTTGTTCTACCGGGCACCGGCACCGCCGAACATGACGCCGAAGCTATATCAGCACGCCGGCGTTGAGTATCGGATCGCCCGGCAGCACGCGCTGTTCGGTGATGCGCCGGGGCTGGGCAAAACTGCTGAGTGCATCCTGACCGACAACGCCATGGGCTTCAAGGGCGGGAGGCGGCTGTGTATCGTGCCGGCCTCGCTGCGCCTGAACTGGGAACGCGAGATTTGGATGTGGTCTACCAAGGAGAACGTGACCACCTACCCCGTGTTAAAGGCCAGCGACGGTATCAACGACAAGGCCGACTTCGTGATAATCTCGTATGATCTGCTGCGCAACAAGAGTATCCACGAGGCGATCATGGATTTGCGCTGGGACCATCTGATTATGGACGAGGCCCACGCCCTCAAAGACCCCCACGGCAACGTCCGAACCAAGGCTATCCTGGGGTGGAACAACAGGGGCACCGACGTACCGGGGATCACGGATGTATGTGGCCACTACACCATGGCCAGCGGGACGATCCTGCCAAACCAGCCGAGCGAGAGCTACAACGCGATCCGCCTGCTGAATTGGGAAGCCATAAACCGCGTCAGTTTGGCCGGCTTCATGGAGCAGTACTACGGCATGGGCTGGGGCCTCGCGACCGGGCCGCACACGGTCAACCGCGACGGCGTGGAAATGACCAAGTACGGGCGGCACCGGGCGATGGTGCGCAACCAGCCGAAGAACCTGGACGACCTCCAGCACCGCCTGCGGAAGCACGTCATGGTGCGCCGGCTCAAGGAGCATGTGCTGACTGAGCTTCCGCCTAAGCAGTGGCACCCGTTTCCCCTCTCCCTGACCTCGGCCATGAGGGCGGCTCTAAAGCACCCGGGCTGGGTGGCGGCGGAGAAGCTATACGCCCTGGACCAAATGGCTTTCGACGGCGGCGTCCCCATCGACGGTGCGGTATCGGCGGCCCGGCGCGAGCTAGGCGAAGCCAAGGCCCCAGCCGTGGCCGACTATTGCGAAGAATTGTTGCAGGAGGTGCCCAAGATCATGGTTGGGGCGTGGCACCATAGCGTCCTAGATTATCTGCGCGAGCGCTTCAAGAAGTACGGCTGCGTCTACATGGACGGCAGCACCAGCGCCAAGAAGAAGCAGCACGCGGTCGATACCTTCCAGGAGGACGAAGGCACCCGCATCATCCTGGGGCAAGTGCGCCCGCTTGGTGAGGGCTGGACCCTTCATACCGCGCAGGATGCAGTACTGGCCGAGCCCGACTGGACGCCCGGCAAGAACGACCAATTTCTGGATCGGTTGCATCGGCTCGGCCAGCGGGGGCACGTCATCGGACATATCCCCGTTGTGCCCGGCACCATGGACGAGCGCATCTTATCTACGGCAATTGAGAAGGACCAGAACATTCATCTGGCCCTGGACCACCAATAGGAGATAGAACCATGACGCAGGACTTGGAAGATGCTCAGGCGCTTGACATCGCCGTAAACTAAGGTCTATACTGGCCAAACGTACTACAGAACAAGGGGATAGACATGACATTGGACTTGACGTTCCGGGGCTTAACCGTTCAGGCCGCAGCGGCTCTGATCGCAGCGGCAGAGAGCATTGTTGGATTTGAGGACACAGCGGCTTCGGTCGCCAAGCCCGCCCATCGCAAGCCGCCGGCCAAGAAGCAGACCAAGGCCGAGAAGGCCGCGCTGGAACTTATCAATCCGGCGGTCGAAGCGCCCATAGGTGTCGAGGAGGCCCCGGCAGAAGCCAGCACGGGTTTTACTCAGCGCCGGCGACGGGCACGCCCTGAAGCTTCTGCGACGGCTGCTCCGACCCCCTCTGGTGCAAACGACACAGCAGTTGCTACGAAACCGCCGTTCCCTTCTGACGCCGAGGTATCGGATAAGGATTTGGTAATCGCGGCGACCCATGCGGCGGACAAGAAGACCCCGGCGTTTGTGCTCGACAAGCTGGCCGAGTATAACGTCGGACAGGTGGGCGATCTGAAGCAGGACGTTCGCCAAGAGTTCATCAACGCGATGATGGAGTAGCCCATGACTGAGCTTGGGCATTCCCCCCTCGGAGCCAGTGGCGCGAAGCGTTGGATGAACTGCCCTGGATCGGTGCAGCTTAGCGCCGGCCTGGGGGGCAACGAAGACGACACATTCTCCGGCCCCGGGCAAGCGGCGCACGCTCTAGCCGAGCAGTGCATCATCGCGAACGTAGACCCCTGGACCCGTATCGGGCAAGAAATGCCGACCGACAACGGCACATTGCCAGTGGACCTGGAGATGGCCACGGCGGTACAAGAATACATTTCGATGATCCGGCGCGAATACCCGGATCGTAACCAGGGCAATTCCTGGGTGGAGCGGCGCTTCCATTGCCCCTCTATCCACGAGTACTTCTACGGCACGTCCGACTACGTGTACCTGTGGGACGAGGAGCGCGCGCTGGATGTAACGGACTATAAGCACGGCGCGGGCATCATTATCGAGGTCAAGGACAACGAGCAGTGCATGTACTATGCCTGCGGCATCCTCGAAGACCTCGGCCTGTGGGATAAGGTTGACCGGGTTAAGCTGCGCATCGTACAGCCGCGTGGGTTCCACTGGGACGGGCCTATCCGGGAGTGGAGCATCAGCACGGCGGACCTTCGGGAATGGCTGGACGGCGTTCTTGTGCCGGCCATGGACCGGGCGCTGGTATCACGCGATACCAAGAGCGGGGAGCATTGCCGCTTCTGCCCGGCGCGCAGCAGACAGTGCCCGCAGATTATCTCAGACATGGAGGAGTTAGGCGACATGACCAAGGACATCCAGGCGAAGGGCGGGGAAACCAAAGAGCTAACCAACGCCCAGCTTACCCGGTTCCTGACCCTGTTCCGTGTGGCCAAGATCATCAACAAAGCTGCGGAGAGCACCACGTTCAATCGCATCCAGGCCGGCCAGACGATCAAAGGGTTCAAGTTGGTTAACGCCAAGTCGAACCGCGAGTTCAAGGAAGGCGCGGAGGCCGCCGCCGTGGCCCAGTTCAAGGACCTCGCCTACGTTGCCCGGGCTATCAAATCCCCGGCGCAGATTGAGAAGCTGCCGGGCGGCAAGGATTTTTCGGATCGCTGGGCATTCAAGCCCGACAAAGGGCTTACGCTCAGCGAGGGAGAGGACACCCGCCCCGCCGTCAACACGGATACTAAGTCGATGTTTAAGCCTATCAAGGAGGGGCGGAAGTGATGGAAGTTTCTACACCAAGCAGTTCGCCTAAACCCATCAACCAAGGAGACTAAACCTATGACGCAAGAAAAATCTTACAAGGAGCCGTTCACTCTGCCGGAAGGCCGGGTTATTAACCACTCCCTGTTCGTCCAGGACATCTACACGGACGCCAAGGGCGTCGAGGGCAAGCCGACGTACAAGGTTGAGATCGCGTTCGACCCTGCACAGATTTGGCCCGGCGAAGGCGACGCCTTGGTCGAAGGCGAGCGCTATCTGATCGACCGTATCCTAGATGCGGCGGATGAAATGTGGGGCTCAGGCACCTCGGAGCGCAATGATCTGGTCATCCCCATCCTCACCGGCGACAAGCTGGCGGCCAAGCGTGAGGCCAAAGGTAAAGCCGGCGACGCTTACAAAGGCAAGCTGGTCATTCGGGCGAACACCATGTTCAACCTGAACGGCGAGCAAGGCCCGGGCGGCGTCGCCGTCTACGGCCCGGACGTGAAGCCAATCTCCCCGGCCCAGTCGGCGGAAATCTATCAGGGTTGCTTCGGCCACGCTGCGGTTTCGCTCGACACCTACATGGCCCGGACCCCGAACGGCGATGACGTTCCCGCCTTGACCATCTACCTCAAGGCGTTTCAGAAGACCAAAGATGGCGACCGTCTCGTATCGCAGACCGATGCGAGCGGCCTGTTCCAGAACCACGCCGGCGGCAACACCTCCTCTGACGCAGCCCCGGCTGCCTCGGGTCGTCGCGCCCGCCGGTAGTAGCAGACGCTAACCCTGGCTTTTAAGGGCGGGAGGGTGGAAAGCCCTCACTTCTCTAACAAAAGGAGGCTTTCATGCTTATCGACCTTCTGCTCGGGGCGCTGCTTCTTCCCGCCCTGTCCACCGTCACTCAGTCCGTCACCGCGTTTGTCATTGGCCCTGTGTTCGCGGCCCCCGACATGGTTACGGTTTGCACCGGGACCGGCGCAGCGTCCTGGGAATGCGTCCAGCGCCCAGTCGCCCGTGTCAAGCCGGAGAGCATCCCGGACGGTCTGGCCGACCTCGAACCCATCAACTTGCCGTAAGATGATTACTTTCGACTGGGAAACCAAGTCCTACGCTGACCTATTAAAGGTCGGGGCTTGGGCCTATTCGGAAGACCCCACGACCGACATCATCTGCGCCGCGTACAAGATCGGGGGCCGGCCAATACAAGACTGGTGCCTCGGCCTTGGCTCGGAGCACTCAATGCCCCGAGACCTCGCCAACGCTATCCGCAGCGGCGAGCCCGTCGAGGCCCACAACGTGGCCTTCGAGTATGCCATATGGCACAACGTAGCCGCCAAGAAATACGGGTGGTTCCTGCCCGCCGAGGACCAATGGCGCGATAGCATGGCGACCGCCGCTTACTATTCTATGCCCATGGCTCTCGACCGGCTGTCCCGGGCGCTTGGGCGCGGCGGTAAGAACCCGGACGGCACCCGCCTCATATCCAAATACTCTAAGCTCCACCTCAAGACCGCTCTTACCACGATCCCCCGGGAAGACCTACTCAAGTTTGTCTCCTACTGCCGCGATGACGTGGCCGAGGAGCACGCCGTCAGCGAGTACCTGGGAGACTTGCCGGACACGGAGCAGGCGGTGTTCCAGTTAGACCAAGAGATCAACCGGCGCGGCATGTACCTCGACCTTGAGGGCATTGAGAACGCGACGGCCATTGTGGATCAGCGCAGCGATGAATTGGCGGCCAAGTTCCGCGACATCACGGGCCTCGACCATGGCCAGAATGCTAAGGTACGGGAGTGGTTCGCGGCGCAGGGGTTCTTCCTCGAAAACATGCAGAAGGATTACCTAAAAGATGTCCTTGAGAATATGCCCCAGGGGGTATGTCGAGACGCCATCGAAATCAAGTTGCAAGTTAGTAAAGCCAGCACCAAGAAGCTCGACGCGATGGCTCGACAACGGGGCCTTGACGGGCGGGCGCGGTTCCAAACCCGCTACCACGGCGCGGGCACCGGGCGCTGGACTGGCTCCGGCTTCCAACCGCTCAACCTTGCCCGGGGCTTCGAGGACGTGGACCCCGAGCTTCTGGTCTCCGCTATTAGCCACCGAGACCCAGCGCTTCTTGATGCTCTATACGGCGACGCAATGGACGCCGTGTCGAAGGCGTCGAGGCATTGGATACAGGCTCAGGCTGGTAATCGCATTCTGGCGGGGGACTTTGTATCTATCGAGGCAATCATTCTCGCCGTCCTCGCCGGTGAGGACTGGAAAGTCGAGGCATTTGCCAACGGCGTGAAGATTTACGAGCACATGGGCGACCAGATTTACGGCCTGCCCCCGGGCACCGTGACAAAAAAGACACATCCGGCGGAGCGGCAAGACGGAAAAGTCGGAGAGTTGGCCTTCGGGTACCAGGGGGCGCTCGGAGCTTGGTTAAACTTCGACAGGTCTGGGCGTCACACGGACGAGCGCATAATTGAAATTTGCAAGGCGTGGCGCGGCGTTCACCCGATGACAGTCAGGATGTGGTACGGCATGGACGCGGCCTGTAAAGAGGCGGTCGAGTTCCCGGGCCGGGAGACCAGCTACCGCGACATCGGCTTCAAGATTATCGACGCTTGGCTGGCCATGATGCTTCCTAATGGCAAGCGCCTGTGGTACTTCCACCCCCAGCTACGCACCAAAATGCCGCGCTGGCACCAGCCGCTCGCCAAAGAAGATTGTGCAGCCGGCACGTGTGACTGCAAACCGGGCGTCGAAGTGACCTACATGTCCCAGAAGGAAGGCCAGTGGAAGCGCGTGAACACCTATGGGGGCAAGCTCACCGAGAACGCGGTGCAAGCCGTCAGTCGCGAGCTACTGGTACCCTCGATGCTCCGTGTGCGCGCCGCCGGCTATCCGATAATTATGTCCGTGTATGATGAGATCGTTTGCGAAATGCCAAACGGCCAAGGCTCGAAGCAGGAGCTTAAGCAGCTACTAGAAATTCTCCCAGACTGGGCCGCCGGATGGCCGGTTACTGCCGAGGTCTGGGAAGGAGAGAGGTACAAGAAATAAATGGGAGGCATGTCACGAACTAAAGGCAAGGTGGGCGAGCGCGAGGTTGCAGCCCTCCTCAAGGACCACGGCTTCGAAGCCCGGCGCGGCCAGCAATACGCCGGTGGCGAGGACAGCCCTGACGTGGTACACTCCATGGGCCCCTTCCACATCGAAGTCAAACGCACGGAACGCTTCGCCCTGTACCCCGCCATGGATCAAGCCCGCGCCGACATGCGCAAAGGGGAGACCCCCTTAATTTTCCACCGCGCCAACGGCAAAGAATGGGTCGTGGTGCTGCCAGCCGACGGGTTTCTCACCCTGGTAAGAAAGGTAAACAATGGCATCACGTGATACCAAAGAGAAGCCCGTCGTCAAAGGCCGTGTTCGCGCCAAGGCAACGCCAAAGGTTCCGCTGCCGAAGAAGGGGAAGATCAAGCGCTACATATTCACGTGCGCCCAGAATAACACTAAGCTGTTTGACGCGGGGTGGGCGTCGCTCAAGCTGGTGGCTAAGCACTATCACGCCGAGATCGTGGTGGCTAAGTTCAAGTACAACAAGGCCGCCCACAACAAGGGCCGTAAGCCCGGCACGCCCGCCGCAATTGACAGCGGCGAATGGTATGACCCGCGCATTGAGAAGTACGTTAATGATGGCCGCCTCCAGGTTGCCCCGGGTCTGGTATGGTGCGGAGAACTGAACATCCTGCCGACCGCCGTGCGCCCCTTGTCTGGGCTCGAAGCCTATACTGGCCGGGCAAGCAGCATCGTGCCCCATGTGAAGATCGCCATGGAGAGCGTGGCCTCCGGCAAGTCCGAGGCCACCAAGCTCCTCTACACGACGGGCACAATCACCCAGCGCAATTACATTCAGCGCAAGGAGGGCCAGAAGGCGGAGTTCCACCATTGCTACGGCGGCCTCCTGGTCGAGGTCAACAGCGAAGGGGCGTGGTGGTGCCGCCAGCTTAATGCCGATAGTGACGGCGTTATCTACGATCTGAACAAGATGTTCGACGGCTCCTCGAAGCTGGTTTCCGCCGGCGTTCACGTTGCCGCGATCAACTGGGGCGACATCCACGAGAGCGAGATGGACCCCAAGAACTTTGCCGCCTGCTGGGGCATTGGCGGCATGGTCGAGGCCCTGTCGCCCAAGGTCCAGCTATTTCACGACACGCTCAACTTCAAGCCCCGCAATCACCACGACCGGGGCAATGCCCACCTTTCCTACCGGAAGTTTGTCGAGCGCAAGGAGAGTGTGGCCACCGAGATAGACCGCGCCGCCTGCTTCCTGCTGGACCGCCGCACGGAAAGTGGCAGCGATATCGTCGTTGTCGATAGCAACCACGACAGGGCCCTGGAGCGGTGGCTACTAGAGGCCGATTACAAATCTGATCCGGTCAACGCGGTGTTCTTCCTCGAAGCTCAGCTTGCTAAGTACAAGTCCATCCGCGACAGAAAAGAGGGCTTCCACCTCCTTGAGTGGGCGGTGAAACACGTGCGCGGGGTTGGGCCTACCACGGCTCGGTTCCTGCGCGAGGACGAGAGCTTCATCATATGCCCCAAGGCCGGCGGCGGCGTCGAGTGCGGAATGCATGGCCACCTGGGGCCCAACGGGGCGCGTGGTAACGCTCGGGCGTTCGCCCGCATGGGGCGGAAGGCAAACGTAGGGCACAGCCATACGGCGGGCATCCTGGACGGTATCTACACGGCGGGCACCAGCAGCCTCATGGACCTGGGGTACAACTCGGGGCCGTCGTCGTGGAGCCATAGCCACATCGTGACTTACCCGAACGGGAAGCGCGCAATCATCACCGTATGGATGGGGAAATGGAAAGCATGAGCTACGCTCTAATAAGGTCTAGAGCAGCCCGTACCCTTACGTCTCTGCACAAGAACGTTTTTTCCGCCGATGACGCTATGCCCGACTTCCATACGGACCTGTGGTGGCTTCTTATTTCTAACGCCGAAGGCGGGGCTGCTGGGTTCTGCGGGATGTCTGTTCTGCCGCGTGACCCCGGCACCGGGTATCTGAAACGTGCCGGGGTTCTGCCAAAGCACCGAGGGCAGGGGCTACAACGCCGCATGGTCCGGGTTCGAGAGACTGCGGCCCGGCGATTAGGATTGAACGATATGATAACCACTACCTACCACAACTTAGCGTCCGCCAACAACTTGATAAGATGCGGGTACGAGCTGTACGATCCGCGCGACCCATGGATGGCGAAAGGCACGCTGTACTGGGTCAAGCACCTATAACTCTAGGAAAGGGGAATTGTTATGACAGTCGGAAACGAAGGCCCGCAGGATACGGTCGAAGGCCGCACCGGCCCGTGGATGCAGACCAACTCCGGCAAGCGCTTCTTCCCAGGCGACCCACGCCCGGAGGATATCTGCATGAACGACATCGCCAACGGACTAGCCCTGGACTGCCGCTATGGTGGCCAGGGTAACGTCAACAAGTTCTATTCGGTCGCTGAGCATTGCACCCACCTCGCCCGCTACGTTATGCGGGAGGACTGGACAAGCCTTCGCAATATGCACCGTGTCGCCTTCGCCGTGCTGCTCCACGACGCCGCCGAGGCGTACCTTAATGATCTGCCTCGGGCGGTGAAGAAGTGCCTGCCAGAGTACGACGCGCTGGAGCATTCGGTGCAGACGGTTATCGAGGCCAAATATGATGTGGCGCATACGGCGGCCCAGTTTTCTCCATACATCAAAACACTGGATCAAAGCATCGTCCCGTTGGA
>Ga0208770_1001215_pt1 | contig 13263 bp, 10 predicted proteins | sample AntAceMetag02UK9_FD_184771 | JGI IMG/M metagenome (GOLD analysis project Ga0208770, IMG submission 184771) | Saline lake microbial communities from Ace Lake, Antarctica - Antarctic Ace Lake Metagenome 02UK9 (SPAdes) (version 2) | ecosystem: Environmental > Aquatic > Non-marine Saline and...
CGGACAAACTATGTAATACATAATAACTGATACATTGTGTTTCTTGTGAATATACTTACTCATACCACAAGTTTACACAAAAATCAAAGCCGCAGCAAGCTGCGGGGAATTAGACCCAAGAGATTAAGCGACGAAGAACTTCTTGAAAAAAAAGAAAAAAAAACTATAGTCACAAACTTAGGATCTAATCATGGTATAACTTAATGAAAGTTGGTTTCAGAAAAATATTTGCCTCCTCAGTAGGTAGTTTTTTAGAATTGTATGACTTTTTTCTGTACGCTTTTTTAGCACCGTCGTTATCAAAGATATTTTTCCCATTAAATGACCCTTCTGCACTTATGTATACTTATTTAATTTTTGCTATGACCTATTTAGCAAGACCTTTAGGGGGGCTATTTTTTGGATATTTTGTAGATAAATTTAGCAGAAAAAAAGTCTTAGTCATTGCAATAGGCATTATGGGGATATCTACTACTCTGATTGGCCTAATTCCCACATTCAATCGTATTGGATGGTGGGCTCCCACCATTTTATTAATACTGCGATTTATCCAAGGATTTTCAGTAGGCGGAGATTATATAGAGTCACTTGTTTATTTAATCGAACATGGTGAGAAGGGAGGGCGCGGTAAGCTGGGATGTTATATAAATATGGCTGCTTCACTTGGTATCTTAGTAGCTCCCTTAATCGTCTATCTATCAAAAATCATTTTCCCTGGAAATCTATGGTGGTCTATAGGATGGAGAACTCCTTTTTACTTTGGATTTTTAGCTGCAATTTCTGGAATTTATATACGCTTAAAACTCGGCGAATCCCCACAATTTGCTAAACTTTTAAAAGAGAACAAACTATCTCAAAATCCCATTAAAGAATTTTTTTCTAATGCAAAAGTTCTTCTCCTGAAATGCTTTGTTTTTTCAACTTATATAGGAGTTAGCTTATATGTAGTTCTAATTTTTTTAAATACTTGGTATATCCATTTTGAACATATGCCTTTAGAGACCGCTTTATTAATTAGTATTGTGACTCTTATTTGCAATATATTTGGCACCTATATTGGGGGTGTTTCAAGTGATTACTTCGGACGAAAAAAAATCTTATACTTCACAAGTATTTCAATAATAATCCTTACTATCCCTATCTTTTTACTTATAGAAAAACTTCTGATCCCTCAAGGCTATCTCTTTTGGATTATTGTTGTACAATCTCTGTTATTGCTTATTCATGGCATGATAGCGGGAGTTTTACCCGCAACTCTGAGTGAATTACTTCCTGCGCGAATTAGAGGCTCAGGATTCGCTTTCAGTTATAACTTAGCCCTCGGTATTTTTGGAGGGACAGCTCCCATTTTTTGTCTCTGGATGCTCAAAAAAAACAATTCTCTGATAGGACCTGCTGCTTACGTAACGATTACCGCATTATTTGCCTTAGCAATAACATTTACTCTCAAAGAAACAGCTAAATCAGAACTCCAAGCTTGAACATACAAATTCTGAATTTTGATCAAAACAGCCTCTTATTAGTTAGACATTTTACTTTGCTCCTACATTTTTATAATTGCTGTTTTAAAAAAAACGCCAACAACAATCAAATATTTTAGATATACTTTCATTTTTTTATAAAGCAAGGAGCACTTAGACGTAATTTTAAAACCTGTTATTTTTTCGTGACTTTTCGCATATGATCCTTAGTATCTTTATCAATTAGCCGATTAAATGGATCAATACCTACTTCTGCAGGTACCTGATCGACTGAAATTGTAAAATGATTTTCTCCACCCTGAACCTTATGTTTTTCTAGGTAAATAATTTCTCCTTTTTTACCAAAAATACCTATATCTACGTAGTCATTCATAGAGATTTCTTCCTCCTTTCCAAGCCCATCTAATCGAAATTTATGACTATCTGTTGTAATGTCTACATCGTATTTGCCATTGTTTTCATTGAAGATTGCTTCATCTGTAGAGTGGTGGTGAAACGTAATAGTTTCAAAAAAATCTTCTATAAGGTATTTTTTATCTTCAGGGGCCGCTGCTTTAAAAAGTTCCACGAGGTCTATAGATCGAGCAAAGGGTGCACTTTGAAAGGAAAATTTCTGAATTAAATCTTTTAAAACCTGATTGACAGTGGCTTCTCCTAAATAATCTCGAAGTGCGTAAAAGATTAGACTTCCTTTCTTGTAACAAATATAGTCCTGGTTCTCATTTAACATAAGGGGCAGCTCCTTTGTAGGTTCAGAACCGCGTCCCCCAAGGTAACCATCTCTCTCGTATTTGAGGAACTTTTTCATTTGAAGGGGACCATATTCTTTTTCCTGAACCATCAAAGCTGAATACTGCGCTAAAGATTCTGAGAGCATTGAAGCTCCTTGAAGATTAGCACCAGAAACTTGGTGCCCCCACCATTGGTGGGCAACTTCGTGTGATGTGACATAAAAAGTAGAATCAATAGCAGTAGGGTCTTTTTCTTTGAATTTAGCAATAAAACCCAAAGCTTCTGAAAAAGGAATCGTATTGGGGAAGGACTGAGCAAACATTCTGTATCTTGGAAACTCAATAATTCTGATTTGATCAAACTGATATGGAGAAAAGTTTGTTGTAAAATATTCTAAAGACTTTTTTACAGTTTCGATCATTCTAGGCACATTTGTATTGTGTTGAGGATGATGGTATATTTCTATTTTAATCCCTTCATATTGATCTTCAGCTAGAGCATATTCTCCTGACAAAAAGGCATAAAAATTTAAGATAGGCTTATCCATTTTATAGTGATAAAAATTTCTCTCCCCTTCGCTCCATTTCTTCACCAGTCTTCCAGGCGCAATTGCAGTTTGATTAGTTGAAGTACTCACAATTGCTTCAAAATCAATCCAACACCCTTCTCTAGAAATAAAGTTGCATTTAAGAGCCTCTTCATTATCGATGCTAGGAATTCCTGTCTTTTCAGGTAGGTGATATTTTTTACGGGATTTTGCATTAGACAATTCATAAAGGGGTTGGTAGCCAAGTGTAGGGAAATAATGTTCGGTGTAGAAAAAAGAACCGTTTCTTACAATTTGGGTTGAAGCAGAGGCATTTTTAAATCCCCTTGGAATGACATCTAAAGCAAAAGATAGCTCTACTTTTTCATTTGGTAGGATCGGATCTTCAAATTCATAAATTTTGACTCCTAAGCGTGGATCATCCTGAATTAAAGCAAAGGGTTTATTCCATGATAAGAAATGAGTATTTGATTCTTCGTTAGGAACGAATAAAAATAGTTTTTTAATTGGCTCTTCCGATTCATTTTTATATTCAAACGTTCCTCTAGCTTCCATACCTGCCTTTTCCGGAAAAAAATCAACCTCTAGCTTGGAAGAAATAACTTTAGGCTGAGTAATTTGAGACCAATGTCTATAATTTAATTCATAATCTACTTGTTCCTTCTCCATGGTCACTTTCATCTGATAGTTATTCAGAACATTTGTATTGTAGTAGATAAATCCACCCATTGCAATCCAAGCACATAAAACACCTGGAAATGCAAATCTATGAAAAGAAGTAAATTGTTCCTTAAGTTTTCTAAAACGGGCTTTCCAAGTGATTGATGTCCCTCTGGACCAAGCTAGAATAGTTAAATAACCTAAACCTAAATGAAATAAACCCCAGTAAATAAGAAAAGCCAGTACCGACTTAAACAATTCTCCAAATCCGTTCATATCCGAATAGGTAATTAAGGGAAAATCTCCTATTAAATAAAGCTTATGGTCTAAACCCAAGCTTGGTAAGACTGCTATTAAAACATAGAAAAGAACAACGAATAGATGTCCTATCTGCTTACTTTTTGAAAAATTATGAATAAAAAGTGCAAAAACAGAGATGAAGAGGTGGGGAATGAAAAGTAGAGTAAGTAGCTTCGCATAGACTCCCCACTCAAAGAAGTAATATTTGTTGAAAATTTGAATGGACACACTACTAATCAATATAACGGAGAACAAAATACACTGTAATAGTACTAAGCAAAGTAACTTTGAAAAATACAAATAAGAGTTGGAAATAGGCTTTGAATCTACGAGCTCATTAAAATTTTGCTCTCGGTCTCTCCAGATGAGCTCGCCTGCATAAAAGCTGATTAAAAAAATGATAAAGAGTTGAAATAGATATCCTATACATTCGAAGAGGTGGTACGTTACGGGAAGAACTTCAGTCTCATACATTTTACCCGTAAAAGAGTTTCCAATAAGAATAAAAAGAGCTGCAAAAGGGAGAAAGAGTAAAAAATAGAGGTTAGAAAAAGCAAGCTTAAAATTTAAAATGGTCATCTTAATAAAAACAACCCAGGAATTGGGCGTCATTGAAGCTTGAGTCTCTTTTACAGATAAAGAGGGGAAAACGTCCTTTATTTCATCCTTAATTTTCTTTAATTTTGGATCTTTGAATGGATCAAAAAAGAAATACCCTGTGAAAACAAAAATAAGAGCTACAGCTCCCCAAAGGATTCGATTATAAAGTAAATAGCTCTCTAAAGTAACGAGCTGAATATTTTTCTGAGCAATAGACCAGTAGGATGTAATTTCAGTAGTCGCAGCGTATCCAAAGGGGTCTAAGAGGGCATTCAGTAATTTATAATCAATATCTATTTGAAGGACCCGCGTAATCAAAAAACCTCCAAATAAAAGAATACTCATCACATAAACGGGAGCTATTTTTTTCGCAATCGCTACAATAGCGATAAATATGGAACCAAAGATGATGATATTGGGAACTAAAATAGTCAAATAGGGCATCAGATAGAAAATCAATTTATTTTCTATCAAAAGCTCTGAGTCAATGAAAGGCATTTTGGTTGCAAACCATGCACCGAGACCAAGAGAGGATAAAATAATAAGAGTAGAAAATAGAGACCCTAGGTATCTCACTAAAAAATAGGTTTTCTTGTTCAAAGGTGTGGAGAACAAAATTTTATCAAATCCCGTTTCGAAGTCCTTGTTAATCGATTGTCCGAACAGGGTTGGTATAATCAAAAAACCTAAAAAGCCAATATTGACAATAAGGAAATTGAGGAAATAGGGGCTGTTTAAAGGGATTTCAAGAGAAAGAGAGAGATCCATGCTGGTGCCTTTAAATGCACCTCCCCAAAGAATCATAGAAAAAAATGTAATAGAGCCAAAAACTATGAAATAAACCCATGACGAAACTTTTAGAAGTCTATTTTTTATTTCAAACCAGAGAAGATCTTTAAACATGATGATTTACTCCTCTATAAAAGGATTTGATAAAAGAAAAATAGACATCTTCCAAATCTGGAGAAGAGGCTTCGAATTCCTCTACCGAGTGATCACTAAATACTTTCAGAAGAACTTTTCCATGAAGGAATTTGGACGAGATCACTTTATATTTTTGGGTATAATCTTCAACCTCAGATTTTTGTACGACTTTACTCCATACTTTATTTTGCAAGAGCTCAATTGCTTGCATGGGGGAACTCTGCAGTAAAATTTCTCCTTGATTTAGGATGGCCATATCATTACAGAGTTCATTCACATCTGCTACAATATGGGTGGAAAAAAGGATTGTTTTTTCGGTGCTTATTTCAGAAAGAAGATTATGAAATCTTGCACGCTCAAGAGGATCTAATCCGGCAGTTGGTTCGTCTACTATGAGGAGTTTTGGATCGCCCAGTAAAGCTTGAGCTATTCCAAACCTTTGTTTCATTCCCCCTGAGAATCCTCCTAATTTTTTATTTCGATACACATATAAATTTGTTAATTTCAGTAAGTATTTGACAATACTCCCCCTTTCCTTACTGTTCACTATTCCTTTGAGTATAGCTAAGTGGTCTAAAAGATTTTCTGCTGATACAGAGGGGTAAGTGCCAAAATCTTGAGGTAAATACCCTAGATTTTCTCTTATTTTGTCCTTTTGCTTTAGAAGATTAATCTCGTCAAAAAAAATAGAACCTTGATCTGGCTCTTGCAGCGTAGCTATCGTTCTAATTAAAGTTGATTTGCCCGCTCCATTAGGTCCAATGAGACCAAAAATTCCTTTTCCAATAGTAAGATTAATGTGATTTAGAGCTTTTGTTTCATCAGCATATGTTTTATTTAAATTTAATATTCGAAGCATAACTGTAAAGCCTCCTGTTTGCTTGCCTGTTTAGATTGTTAGTATGGCATATTCAAATTTCGAACCGGGATGAATAAAGGCATTTTTTACAATCTATTTCAAGGTGTATTTTTTTTCTGTGTTGGTTTAGCTTCACACCACTTCAGGGAATTGAGCATCTAATTTTTTTATTCTTATTTGTTTAAAAAAAAAGATTGGCCTGCTATACAGCCTCAAAAAATAACTAATGGAGCCTTCAATGGAAATTAACTCAAATATACCCTCACTTCCCATGATCCAATTTACAGAACTTAAGCAAGAGCGTTTTGATACAAATAAGTACGCTCCTATGGAAGATAAAACCTTGAAAATCAGAAACAAGCTTGAAAAGCGTCTAAGCCAGCTTGACGAAAAAATGACTGAGAAAAGAATTTCTCAGACTAAGAAGAAAATGCATCTTTGGATAGAAAGACATAGTTCTGAGAGAACTCCAATCAAGAAGGAAAGCTTCCATCTTTTTACAGGAGGAAAAAATGCAGCCCCTATTAGTCGAGGAATTGCTAATATTCGTAAGCGATTAGAAGAAGGTCTTTCTAATTCTTTATCTTCGAATCTAGATCTAAGAGGACGCGTCAAAAAATCCATATGAGTCAAGATTTAGAAGTTCATCTAATTCCAATTTTATCTGATAACTACGCCTATTGTGTACATTTAAAAGAATCAAATCTAGGTCTTGTCATTGATCCGGGAGAAGCTGCTCCTGTTTTAGATTTTTTAGAGAAACATTCTATAAGACTTACACACATTTGGCTCACTCACTTCCATAGCGATCATATTGAAGGCGTTTTAGAAATTCAAAAGGCAACTCAATGCCAAATTGTTGGGCCTGCTAAAGAAGCTGATCGCATCCCTTACCTCGATTCCAAAGTTTCTGACCTTGATCTACTCAACTTTGGCTCTCACAAGGTAAAAGTAATTGAAGTTCCTGGCCACACCTTAGGGCATATAGCCTACTGGTTTTACAAAGATGATCTCCTTTTTTGCGGAGACACTCTTTTCAGCTTAGGCTGCGGATTTTTATTTGAGGGAACCCCTAAAGACATGTGGGGCTCTCTTCTAAAACTAAGAGACCTCCCACCGGATACTTTGATTTACTGTGGACATGAGTATACAGAGCAAAATGCTGCTTTTGCCCTTTCTGTCGATCCAGACAATCAAGATCTTATTGAATTTGCTAAGCAGGTGAGTTTAAAGAGGTCTCAAGGCAATCCTACACTCCCCTCCGTCCTTAAAGACGAAATCATGGCAAATCCTTTTCTAAGGGCTGATTTGCCTTACTGGAAGAAACAACTCAACTCTCCAGAGGCCACTCCAACAGAGATCTTTCAAATTTTAAGAGAACTAAAAAACGAGTTTAAATAAAAAAGCCCCCATATTTTGAAATATGAGGGCTTATACTTTCAACTTAAAATGAATTGATTAGTAATCCATTCCACCTGGCATAGCAGAAGCTGCAGCCTCTTGGCCTTTAGGAAGATCTGCAATAATAGCTTCAGTTGTGAGAAGCATGCCAGCGATAGACGCTGCATTTTCCAAAGCACAACGAGAAACTTTCATAGGATCTAAAATCCCAGCTTTGAGCATATCTACATACTCGTCGTTTAAAGCATTGTAACCATTATGGCCTTTAAGTCCCTTGACTTTTTGAAGGACTATAACACCTTCTTTTCCAGCATTTTCAGCAATTTGCTTTAATGGGGCTGAAAGGGCACTTGCTACAATCATAGCTCCAGTCTTCTGATCTCCTGGAAGATCTTTAGACAGAGTTTCAATTACTTCAATACAACGTATGTAAGCTGTTCCACCACCTGGTAAAACCCCTTCTTCTACAGCAGCTGCTGTAGCATGCTGAGCATCTTCTACGCGATCTTTCTTCTCTTTCATTTCAATTTCAGTAGCAGCACCAACACGGATTACTGCAACTCCACCTGAAAGTTTAGCAAGACGTTCTTGAAGTTTTTCTTTATCGTAATCAGAAGTAGACGCTTCAATTTGACGTTTGATCAAAGCAATTCTTTTTTGAACTGCTTCTTTATTTCCGCCACCTTCAATAAGAGTAGTCTCTTCTTTTTTGACGACAATTTTCTTAACAGTTCCTAGCATGTCAATAGTAACGTTTTCAAGCTTAGTTCCAAGATCTTCACTAATAACTTGACCACCCGTTAGAGCTGCAATATCTTCAAGAATTGCTTTTCTACGATCTCCAAATCCAGGAGCTTTAACCGCACAAACTTTAAGACCTGCACGAATGCGATTGACGACTAGAGTAGCAAGCGCTTCTCCATCTACATCTTCAGCAAGAATTAATAGAGGTTTAGAAGTTTCTACAACAGACTGAAGAAGAGGCAAGAAGTCTTTCATTGCTGAAATTTTCTTTTCGAAAATGAGAATATAAGCATCTTCTAGAATAGCTTCTTGTTGCTCTGCATCCGTTACAAAGTAAGCTGAGAGATAGCCTCGGTCAAAATTCATTCCTTTCACTACATCTAAAGTAGTTGAAAATCCTCGACCTTCTTCCACTGTAATGGTGCCATCACGACCTACTTTTCCTATCGCTTCTGCTATCATTTCACCAATCTCACTGTCATTATTCGCTGAGATCGTTGCCACTTGAGCAATTTCTTTTTGATCTTTAACAGGAGCGCAAAGCTTTTTGAGTTCAGCTACCGCAAACTTAACGGCATGGTCAATCCCTCTCTTAAGGTCCATAGGATTTGCTCCAGCTGCGATATTCTTTAAACCTTCAGAATAGATCGCTTCAGCAAGAACAGTTGCAGTCGTTGTTCCATCACCTGCTTTATCAGCAGTTTTACTGGCAACTTCTTTAACCATCTGAGCACCCATATTTTCGTGCTTATCTTCAAGTTCAATTTCTTTTGCAACCGTAACACCATCTTTAGTTACTTGAGGAGCGCCAAAAGACTTGTCAATTATGACATTTCTTCCTTTAGGCCCTAAAGTTACCTTAACCGCTGATGCCAAAATCCTGACACCTTCTAGAATTTTCTTTCTAGCTTCTTCTCTATATTTAATGTCTTTTGCAGCCATATTTTAATAACTCCATGATTATTTTTTGATAAATTTATTCAACAATAGCGATGATATCATCTGCTTTTAAAATGTGGTATTCTTCACCTTCAAGTTCAATTTGTTGTCCTGCATACTTATCTAAAAGTACAACATCACCTTCTTTGACAGGAACAGAAATTAAATTTCCGTCTTTATCTTTTATTCCTGGACCTACAGCAATTACAACAGCTGTTTCTTGTTTTTTCTTTGCAGAGTCTGGCAGAATGATACCACCTTTCAAGGTGTCTACAGGTTCTTGATGTTTAACAAGTACTCTATTCGCTAAAGGTTTGATCTTTACTTTTTGCTTCGTAGTCATAGTTTCTCCTTCGATTTTTAAAAGGGTTTAGAACTTTAAGGAAAATGTTTTATTAATTTTAACTTCCTTGAAATTCCCTTCCATTATAAGGTTTGATAATAATTTTTCACAACATTAAAAATAGCAATCTGAAAGCTTAACTGCTAAATATTAAACTTTTTTTTAACCCCGTTCAAATAAGTTTTACATTTATGACAAAGATCAAGGTAAGAGAGGAACAGAGACCCGAAGACCAGTGGAATTTAACCTCCCTTTATAAGACACCTTTCGAGTTTGAGAAACACTTAAACTCTTTTTTAAATAGATCTTCAGAAGACCGCTGGAAAAGCCTATTAGAGTATAGAGGCAAACTTCACACTAAAGCTGACTATATCAAAGATATTTTAGATTTAAGTACCGATTTTGATCAAGAGCTTTCAAGAATTTATACCTATATTTTTTTAAAACACGACGAAGACTTGAACTGTGACAATTGGAAAGGTTTTTTTCAAAAAGCCAGCCTTCTCTATCAAGATTTTTTTCAAAACACATCCTGGATAGAGCCTGAACTACTTGCTGTCCCTCAGGAGACCTTTGAAACCTTTCTTAAAGAGGACTGTTTAAAAGAGTATGCCTTTTACTTTAAAGCCCTACTTCATAAGAGAGAATTTACTCTATCCTCTGATAAAGAAGAGCTTTTGTCTTTAGCAAACCTCCCACTCAATACACCTCAAAAAACTTTTAGTTTATTTAATAATGTAGATCTTTCTTTAGGCCAAGTCGAAGACTCAGAAGGGAATTCTCATGATTTAACCCATGGAAGTTACCGTTTATTCCAGAGAAGTACAGATCGCACTCTAAGAGCAAACTCTTTCAAAACGCTCCACCAATCCTTTCTAAAATTTGAAAATACGCTCACTGAGCTTTTATTGGGCCATGTTCAACAACATATTTTTGATATGAAAGCACGTGGATATAAAAATTGTCTTATGGCTGCCCTTTATCAAAAAAATATACCCACAAAGACCTACCACAACTTGATTCAAACCGTTCGAGCTAATATTCAAAGCCTTCATGAGTTCACCTTGGCTCGTAAAGAACTTTTAGGTTTAGATGAGATTCATCTCTATGATTTACAAGTTCCTCTTTGTACAAGTTCTACTAAAGAAATCCCCTATACCCAAGCTGTTGAGTGGGTCATTGAATCAGTAGCCCCACTTGGTGAAGAATATCAACAACATCTTGCAAAGGGTCTAACAGAGCAGGGTTGGGTAGATATTTATGAAAACCAACATAAACGATCTGGCGCTTACTCCTCTGGCTGTTATGACAGCCATCCCTATATTTTAATGAATTATAAAGGAACTTTAAACGATGTGTTCACGCTCGCCCATGAAGCGGGACACAGCATGCATACTTTGTATAGCCATAAAAATCAGCCTTATCATTATTCTCGCTACCCTATCTTTGTTGCTGAGGTCGCCTCAATCTTTAATGAAACGCTTCTCATGGATTACTTACTCAAGCGGCAAACTATTGAAGAAGATCAGATTAACCTGCTGCATGAGCGTATTGAAGAGATGAGAGGGACTTTGTTTAGACAAACTCTGTTTGCAGAATTTGAACTTCACTTACACGAATGCTCAGAAGCAAATCAGCCACTCACCGCATCATCTATCAATGAATACTACTATCAACTCAATCGCGACTACTATGGCCCTCACATAACTTTAGATCCTGAAGTGGCTATTGAATGGGCAAGAGTTCCGCACTTTTACTCCAATTTCTATGTTTATCAATATGCGACAGGAATTTCAGCAGCGTTAACGCTTGCTTATCGGGTTCTAGACAAAGAGCCGGGTTCAAAAGAAGCTTATTTAAAGTTCTTAAGTCAGGGCGGGCATGAATATCCATTAGACCTTTTGAGAACCGCTGGAGTAGATATGGAGTCTACAAAACCAATTGAAAAAGCCCTTTCTATTTTTGAAGAACTCGTTCAAAAATTGAAGACAATTAAAAAACTTTCTAACATCTAAAAAAATGATTGCAGAAAAACACTGACTTGCCTTATTCCTATAACTATTCAATCCCTTATAAGAAGGACTAAACATGCTTCAATGCGACAATTTATACTCAAAAAATAAAGATGCACCTAGTGAAAATAAGTGCCACTCTTCCTTTGTCATTGAAAATGAAAAGGGTCTACACACAAGGCCTTCTACAGAGCTCGTTAAGTGCGCAAGTAAGTTTTCTTCTACCATCTATTTAAGTTTTGAAGAGATCACTGTAAATGCTAAATCTATTTTAGGAATTTTAATGCTTGCAGCGAGTAAAGGAACTGAACTTAAAATCAGTGCTGAAGGAGAAGATGCTCAAGAAGCTACTGATGCCATTTTACGTTTAGCAAAGAGCAAGTTCTACATGAGCTATTAAGCTTTTTCCATACCCCTTATTAAATTTTCTTTCCAATTCTTATCTATGCCTAGTTTTTCTTTTAATAGTTCTAGGTTGCTCGAACCCCCTGCAGAATCTATAAAGGCTTTAAATCTTTGATTTAAAATTAAATGCAGGTCATGTAAGAAGTGCCTTTTTCTCTATCTAGATGTAAAGGTTCAACTATGAATCACTCAACTTTTCTGATCAGGAGGGTCCTTCACATGAGGCTTCCAAGCACCCCCTATTCGAGGTCCAATTTCCGCTTGGCCATCTTTATAATTAAATAAAGGACCAGCAGGAGCTGGCATTTGTACTGCTGCCTTTGGTTCCAGCGGAGGCATGAATTGAGCATTTGGTTTTAGTGGAGATTCAATGCGTTCTCTATGAGTAAAAAGGCCTGCTTCACCTTCAATTGGGCGCGTAATGAACAACGAATACCCCTTGTCTTCCTCTTGAATTGTAACCCGGCAACCATCTAATGTGCCAACAGATTCTAAATAATTTGAAGAAACAAAAACATCACTTCTAAAGTCCCACGCATCTGTCACTTTAAAAACAATGCGACGACTTGTTTCAGCAGCAGAAGAATTTCTGTTCATAATCTCAACAACTCTTTCTTTATCGTGCCATAAAAAGGGCGAGTCCCGATCAGGATCACCAACCTGACTTTCCTTTACCTGAGTGTAATGCTCCCCCTGCAACTTCAAACTAGAACGTAATAGAGAAACCTGTGACCGAGCCTCTTTGGCATCTTCTGGTAACCACTTTTCAATACAGGGACCTATATCAGCTTTATCACAAAGAGCAAAAAGCTCTTCAGAAAAGTCAGGAAAATTTGCTTTTAGCCAATCCTGAGCTTCATTATACGTTTTTGAAGCTCCCACTAAATTATCTACTGCTCTTTTCTCATCATCCCCTACATCATAAACATGCATAATTCCTTTACTTTCAAGAGCCTCTCGAGCCAAAAAATTATAAGTAATGGTTGTAACCTCTGAAGTTCCTAAACTTGGACTAGCTCCTGCCATCTATCACTCCTTTTTATAGCTAAATAGGGCGTTGTTGCTTTAATCAGATCTTAAGGCGACTCTTTCTGAAGTCAATTAATTTTTTTAATTTTGGAATTGAAGAGATCTATTCAAGGCGTGTAAACGAAACTCAATTTCGGCTTTTTGATTCTGATATTTTTTGTTGTTAAGTCTATTTCCAAAAAGGCTTTTTAGTCTGGAAAAAGCCGTCTCTACAAGGCTTCTTCGGTGGTATAGTCTAAGCTTTTTCCAGAGAGCAAAGCCTTCTTCATTATTTCCAAGCCCTCGAA
>Ga0208770_1001219_pt1 | contig 13250 bp, 33 predicted proteins | sample AntAceMetag02UK9_FD_184771 | JGI IMG/M metagenome (GOLD analysis project Ga0208770, IMG submission 184771) | Saline lake microbial communities from Ace Lake, Antarctica - Antarctic Ace Lake Metagenome 02UK9 (SPAdes) (version 2) | ecosystem: Environmental > Aquatic > Non-marine Saline and...
GCTGCTGTTGCAAAATAGCCGGTGTCTTGTGCTGCTGCTGTTCCTATGTCACCTGGTTGTACCGCACTATCTGCTGTTGTACCTTGTGCTGCTGTTGCAGCATTAGTTATTCCGTATCCGGCTAGTGTAGTTGGAGTATTAGTTAGGTCAGCAAAGTCTTTGGTAATTGAATAACCTAGACTGTTCCATGCTGTATTACCGTCCCCGATTTTAACCCTAAGGGTATCAGTTTCTACGCCAGGCTCGCCTAACGCAAGTATAGGATTGGTATTGGCCCAGTTAGCTGCGGTGTCTCGTCTTAGTTGGAATCTTACTGCCATTTTTAGCGTCCTTGAATACTATTTGCTAGTATTTATACAACTCTTATGTTAGAAATACTTTCCGGGCTTAATCTATTATACTGCTATAGGCATCAATGTCAGTGCCATGGCAGGTCCAATGCTGAATCCGCCATTGGGAACTCTTGTTTTAACGGTCACTACTTGTCCTGCAGTCACAGTTGCTATAGTTTGTATTGACATAGGCCAACCACTTACTAGTGATGTTTGTGACTGAGTGCGATTGGAATCAGCGATTAGTACACTGTCAACGTAAATGCCATATTGGATAACTGCTAATTCGTCTGTGTTGCTGTATATAGTTCCGCTGACCACATTGGGTGAGGCAAACCCAGTAACAGCAGCTGAGTTAGATCCTATGCTCTGCGCAATGTTGCTGGTTGTGCCTATGCTAGATACAGCACCTATGGCAGCAAAAACAGAAAATAGGCTCACTGTACCCAGAGTCAAACTGCTGTTCACAGTGCCGGTAGGTGCTGTAATGGTGGCAGTGTTGATACTGATTGCTCCGTTGATTGTTAGGATACGACCTTCTAATGTTAGGCCTGCACCCGGGTCATTGGCAGCTTGGTTAGCTATGAACGATCCTTTAAGCGTGACATTTGTTCCTGTAGAAATAGCTCCCTGAGATACCCAGAAAACGTTGTTGCTGGTTGCTCCGCCAGTTAGTACAATTTCAGCATGGTTACTGGTTGTGAGTGCGCCAACACCACGGAACACAAACAAGTCAGTGGGTCCGCCATTTAATGTCAACGTACCTGCAATAGACCACGCTGCCGGCACAGTGTAAACTCCCGGACCCAATGTTTCACCACTGCCAAATGCGGCAGCATGGGTAGAGTCTGTCACTGCTAAGTTAGTCAATTCTGAGTACAACGTTGCCAAATCTGCTGCTGCTGTGGCAGTCACACTGCCTGTTAATGTGCTGACATATTCGCTGCTGAATGATGCCAAGTATGTGCCAGCAGGCGGGCTCAGTGTCATACCAGTAATAGTAGTGGCTGTATCGCTATCCGCAACAACCGCAGTGCTGCTTGCCACTGCTCTCAGCACTGTGGGACGCAGATCTGTAAGTCTACTACCGTCGCCTACAAAGCCCACTGCGCTGACTATTCCTGTTGCTGTGACTTCTAGTGCTGTGACTGTATTATCAAAAGCAGTAGTGCCGTTGGCTGTGACATCAAAAGTAATCTTACCGCCTTGTGCAGTGGGAGTTTGATCCTCTGTAGCAATCCAGTTGATCTTGCCTGGTCCAAATGTGTTAAAGTCTGTGCCAGTACTTGCTTGTCCAGCAATACGGAAGAATACTTCATTGTTTAATACTGGTGTTAGTGCCCCAATTGTGCCGTTGTATCTGCGTCCCGCAATAATAGGATAGTTGTTGTTGGCATCTAGGTACTGTCTTGCAACTGATCCGGCGTTGCCTGTGGTGTGTATGATAACACCAGTTTGATTTGGCGGATGACTTAGTCCTGTATCGTTGCCAATAACTTCAAGCGCTCCTAGCAACGGATCCTGGTTAGGAACCAAGAAGCGAACCTTTCCATCATTAAACACACGGAAGATTGGTTCTTCAAGTAACACAGTGTTGATATTGCCCCCGGATGCTCGGACGCTGAAGTCGCCGAGGACTTTAACAATACCGTTACCACTGGCTTGCAGAACAATGTCTTCATTGGCATTAACACTACTGAGTAGAGCATAGGCTTCACCAGCTTGGGGATGTCCTGCAGCATAAGTTTCACTTGTTCCTTGAAAGTCTCCAAAACTAAATTCAAGTCCGGCGCTGTCCAGCAGTATCTGTCCCGCAGCGTTGATAGTAACGCCTGGTCCGGCTTTGATACCGCCGACGATAGTGTCAGTGGCAATAGTATAAGGTATACTAAGTCCGCCCGGGGTAACGCCATCTGATAACTTTATAACGCCAGTAGTGCTGTCATAGAACAGTCGTCCAACGTGTCCTACATAGTTACCTGCTGTTGATGCTGCACCGTTTCTGCTTAAAAAGAAATCATATATTGCCATTGTTTACTCCAGTGGCTCGTCGTCGGATGCAATGTGTACGACTGCTGGACTAATGCCTGCGTTCTTCTTGATTGCATCTAACTCTGCATTGCCTTCATCGTCAAACTCTGATTCAACTCCAACACCTTTCTTTAGAAGTTCTAGCTTCTGCTGATTAGGTGCCATAAACACTGGATGTTGTTCACTGTCGTCGTCGTCTGTAGTTTGTTCAGGTTGTCTAGCGGCAGTTAGGTTAGGGCCTTCGATGCCATCTAACTTGTCTGCCAACTGTCTTAATAAATCTGCCATTTTCATGTTTTATTTTCCTTATGTTATGCGGTCCAAGGACGTCCTGCTACAAGTCCGCCTGTGTTGGTATTATTAATAACTGCGTTATCGTCATATTGTGTAGGTAATTGTGTGATATCGTAAGTTGCTCTAGAGTTACCGTCTGCTGCTCGATCTAATTTAGCTTTCTGCTTTAGTTCTTTAGTTGCCAGTGTTGATATTGTATTTGATGTATTAATATAGGCGTTTGATAGTACATTATAGTCTGACAATGTTCTGCCGTCTAACAGCAGTGTACCGTTGAAATACAATTCCATTATACCAACTGATACTCCTTCCAACGATGCTATCGTAGCTCTTAAGCCTTCAATACTGTCCGATGCCTCAACTTCAATTGTTAATCTAGTGGCGGAGTTAAGGAAACTTTGAACAAAAATTTGCATTACATTGCACCTTCTACATTCCAGTGAAATACGTGCGCTTTTAAATAAAACGCAAACTCGCTTGCAAACGCAATCTTCATTGCTTGTAATAACTTGTCCATTTATACAACCTTTATAAAGTATTTAGTTTAAACAAACATCTAATAGCAGTTTTAGGATAGTCAATAACATTAATCGCCTGTATCTACTTAAGGTAAATAGTAGTGATGATAAACCTAGACCCATTCAAAAACGTAATAAACAACCTTAAACAGCAGGGACAGTACCGCGTGTTTAACGACATTGTTCGTGAACGTGGCGACTTTCCTAAATCAATTTGGTATGGACCATATAATATTAAGAATATTATTAATTGGTGCAGCAATGATTATTTAGGAATGGGACAACATAAGGTTGTCATCGATGCGATGCATACCGCACTAGACCAGACAGGAAGTGGGTCAGGCGGTACTCGCAATATTAGCGGTACGTCACACTATCATGTGGCGCTAGAACTTGAGTTGGCAAAGTTGCATGCAAAGCCTGCTGCATTGTTATTCACTAGTGCTTACGTCGCTAATGAGTGGACACTGATTGCTCTAAGCAAAATCATTCCCGAGATTGTGTTTCTTAGTGATAGCAAGAATCATGCTTCGTTAATTCAAGGCATAACTCACAGTCGTGCGCCTAAATTGGTTTGGCAGCACAATGATATGAGCGATTTAGAAGAAAAATTAAAAGAAGCTCAAACCCAGAACAAAGTGCCTTGCATTGTGTTCGAATCTGTGTATAGCATGGATGGGGATCTTTCGCCAATTTTAAGTGTCTGCGATCTTGCCGACAAATACGGTGCAATGACTTATATCGACGAAGTACACAGTGTTGGTTTATATGGCCAAACAGGTGCAGGTCACCTAGAGATGCTGGGCCTGCAAGACCGAGTTGATATAGTCAATGGTACACTAGGCAAGGCTTTTGGAGTGCAAGGGGGCTACATTGCTGGAAATGGGACAGTCATAGACGCTATCCGGTCAGTAGCTAGTGGATTTATCTTTACTACATCCATGTCGCCAGTTATCTGTTCTGGGGCCCTTGCGTCCATTAAGTATCTTAAGGATCATAACGAGTTGCGTGAACATCACCAACTACAGGTTAAGAAACTTAAACACAAGCTCGCTCGAGTGGGCATCGAAGTGCATGCTAATGCATCTACACACATTGTACCTGTTATGGTTCGTGATGCTGTTCGATGTAAAGCAATGAGTGACGAACTTCTAAGCGAACATGGGATATACATCCAAGCAATTAATTATCCTACAGTTGAGCATGGTCAAGAGAGACTACGCATTGCTCCTACACCATTACACACTGATGCAATGATCAGCCAACTTGTTGAGGCACTAGAGAAGGTATTTAAAAATGTCAATTAAAAAAGCACTGTGGTTCGCCGCAGGAATGATTTTCTTAGGTATTGCATTTGTAGGTATCTATCTACCTATGTTACCTTGGAGCACACCAACAGTAATTGCTGCATATTGTTTTGCAAAGTCAAGCAAGCGTATGCACGACTACTTGTACAACCACAAACTGTTTGGTCCGTTTCTTACTGGCTGGGCTGAGAAACGCATATTCCCTACTAAGTTTAAATACTTTATGCTTGTGACAATGAGTTCAAGTTTAGCTGTTCTTTGGTTTAGCACAGGTAATATTAACGCTGTATTATGGAGCGGGAGTTTTATGGCGCTCGTGGCCGGATGGGCTTGGCGCTACCCCAGTTCACATGAAGAACACGCGAAGCGTGTTAAACTAGGCAAACGTATTGCTTGGTTGAAGTAAGACCCCCTGCTGTTAGAGGTAAGCTGTCCAGCTAGGATGCGCAATGTGCATATCTAGCTGTTTTCTTTTGTTCACTAGTTCGTAATAGTCAGGCTGATAAGGCATCTTCAATGGCTTCATATGCAACTTGTTACTCTTGCGAGCATTACAAGGACCGCAGGCTGCAACAATATTTTCCCAGTTGGTTTTACCACCTTTACTAATAGGCGTAACGTGGTCTAGTGTTAAATTGGCTTTGGTGTAAGGGGTGAGGCAGTACTGGCAAGTGTACAGATCTCGGATCATTAAGTTTTGTTTAGAGAATCGAGGTTGTCGTCGCCGTCGGTACATTTCTTTAAGCATAATAACTGCCGGAACACGAGTTTCCCACTTGTCACTGCGCACCATCCAGTCGTCATACCATTCCAGTACTGTAACTTTATCAAGCCATAGGTATGTGATTGCGTCTTGCCATTGAATTGCACTTAGTGGCAAGTATGATACAGGTTGTGCATCGGCATTGAGTAGCAGCGTGTGTGACACAAAAGAATTCCTTAATATAACGACATTTATTCTACAAGTATATGCTCATAAGACGAGCATGTCAACCTATAGATTCATTTTTGGTTTTGGATTAGTAGCTGGGCGGAACTTGTCGCCAGCAGTAAGCATACACACCATGCCTTCTTCTAGAAAAAGAATATTGATTGTGTAAGTTAAAGTTTTTGGATTGACATTTATTATTAAGATGCCTTCGGCTTCTTGGCCGTCAGGGGCAAGTGCAACACTTGCTTTGCCTAGTGCAAACGGTTCTTCGCCAAACTGTTCTCTTAGGTAAGGTAGCACTCGTTCAGCGGGTGCGCAATCGTGTGCAAGGGTTAAGATTTGTATGTCTGATTCCTGGGCGCTAACTGGAGTATAGACTAATGCTAACCCCAGGGCAAGGATGGCTAATTTAGTCATAATATACTCCTGGTTATGTATGTATTTAACTAATTAGAAGAAATAATCGATTGTTTGTTGGCTACAAAGATCAACTGCTTTAATCCATTGATCTTCACCGTCGTAATTAAATATCACATCGTCTGTTGCATCTGCTAGCAACCACATGTTTTTAACGTATGGGAACTTACCCTCTAACTCTTTATCTAGTTGCCAAGGTCTCCAAGCGCAAAGGCCAAAGAACGCTCTCCAGTATATAGGTTCGTTACCTGTAGACATTTTAAGGAACATATGACTATCACTGGATATTTTTAGCCCCTTAGTAATATCAACAGTATTAGAACTTGCCCAATCATCGCTATGCAATAATATTAATGCTGCTTGATTTAAGGGACCGCCCTCGTGCATTGTCGGGTGTGTGTCAGGAAACATTATACCGTTCTGGGCGCAAAATCTAGACACAGTGCCTTGAGGCTTGTTCAGCATGATTCCCATAGTTCCTATATCTGGATGATCTTCGTGAATGTAAATAACACTTTTAGCAAACGGAGATTCAGCTGGAAAAGAGGGATTAGCGATTAATAGTTTTCCTACTCTATCCACTGTTAAGCTACACTTTGTATCTTGTCTAATCCAGCAAGAGCTGTTTGTACTGAAGAACCTGCTTTGTTATCAAGCACACCTACATAGAAGCTGTTACCCGTACCAGGGTTAGGTAATCCTGCCCATGTCTTGGATAGTGCATCTAAGAACTTTTCATTGCTCATGCGCCCAGCAAGCCAACGGTCTAATCCGTGATCTTTGCGTAGATGATATATTACAATCTTGTCTTGTGTGTTAGCATCAAACGTTGTAGTCGCAGTATCTAATCCCATAGATTTAATTAGACCTTCAAGTGTCTTTCTAATATATTGATAGCGTCCGCTTGCTGAACTTCCGCTTGACTTGCCGCGGCTTCTCATGTCTTGGAATAACTGATCCAATGTCATATTCAATATCTCTGGACGTTTGCCGCCAGGATATACCGCATCATAGCGGCCGCCACTTTCTGGTCTAGCAATGAAGTTTAATAGCTCACCTACTTTACCTTGCGTCACACTGTCTTGTGATAATGCACCTAGCTCTCCGCCCGGAGCACTTGCGCCTGTTGGAGTTGACTGAGCAATTTTCTTTGCTGTTTTTAATTTAATCAAATCATCTGCACTCATAGACAATCCGTCACCTTGGATGTTATTATCTTTCTTAAACGCACGGACCGCGGCAGTTGTTCTTGGTCCATACTTGCCGTCAATACCTGTGGAGCCTACACTATATCCTAATTCGCCTAAGCGAGATTGTAATGCTTTGATTGCCGGAATTTGATCTGCTGGATACGGAGGTCCTGCTTCTAAACCAGCTGTATCTGATACAGCAGCCGGTGCTCCTACTTCTCTTACAAGTTCTCTATATCTCATCAGCTGTAATCCGGTAATGGGCCGCCGTGGCTTTTGCCTTTGATTTTCTTACCACCTACAGTAATTCGCTTCTTGCCAACCTTATGCGACTTCTTACCACTGCGTGTTCGCATGCCTTGACCCTTGCAACTTGCAAGAGCGCTTGCACCTAATGCACTGTTGGGTCGTGAACTACGGCATAGCTCTTTAGAGGCTTGCCATTCGTCAAGGTCGTCTTGCGACTGTAATACTTCATCTATTCTCATGCAAGTATTTAGCAAAGAACAGATTAGATTCAACGATATTTGTCTGCGGGATCAGCTAAGGCCCCGCTGTTAGCCTCATCATATAATTTGAATGTGAGAACCTTACGCGGTCCGCGAGTGGTATTGATATTAATCTCCCCTGTCTTTTCGTGAAACTCTATCTTTGTGATAGTCGCTTGTTGGTCATTTTGACCAACAAGGATCGTTTGGCCTATTTCTAAGTTTAGGCTAATGTTTCTTAGTGTCATGGGAGTTCTCCTTAGATATGGAAGATTTTTCTATCTTCATATGTATTTATTTCTCCAAACACTATTGACAGTCAAAGAGACCTATAGTATAGTATTAGAGAAGTAACGCAATTAATAAGGAATTTAGTACATGAGCAAAGCATTTTGGCAAGGATTTTATAGAGGCTTTCTTAAGGGCGCAGTGTATAGTCTAATATTTGCATTAGGCTTTATATTAGGACACCAATGGAGTATACTATGAAGTTTCTATTATTAGCATCTGTTGTTCTAGTGTCTGCCTGTGCCCAAGGACCTAGTCACTGGCATAGAGCTAAGGGCGAGGAATATAAGTTCTACCCATTTGAGCCAGGCTATGCTATGAAGGTGGCCGAAGAAGGCAGACGATGCTGGGAAGAAACCAATCGAGCCAACTGGGATCAGTGCCAATAAGCCACAACCTAGATCTTTAGATATCTTTCATATTTTGGTAAAATAAAGGTTGACATCTTGTCTGTGTGAGGCTATACTATATATATAGGCAAACAAACAAAGGCACACAAAATGGCATATGTATCACAAGCAGACAAAGCAAAATTGGCTCCAGTTATCAAAGCGGTACTAAAAAAGTATGACATGAAAGGCAGCATCAGCGTTCGCCATCACAGCACTTTGGTTGTGAACATCAAGCAAGGCTCAATCAACTTTGAAGACTACTTACATGGTGACGGCTACATCCAAGTGAATCCATATCATATCGACACTACCTACACAGGTGCCGCACATGACTTCCTTAACGAGCTTAAGGTAGCAATGGAAGGTCCAGAATTCTTCAACAACGACGATGCCCAATCAGACTACTTCTCCCGCAGTCACTATGTAGACATCAACATCGGACAGTGGAACAAACCCTACGCACTGGCAGCGTAAGAGGTTGACATACAGCAGAACGATGCTATAATTAATTGGTAAACAAACTGAAAACAATCATGAAACAATATATCAAGACAATATTAAAATGCCTATGTGTCGTAGCTTTTTTTGCACTGTTGGCAGCAGCCATTGTTTGGGTTGACTCAATAGATAGTCGACCAGGGCATAACGAAATGCTTGAACAGTATGAAGGATCCAGTCCAATTCGCAAATTTTTTGGTAATTAAAAGGTTGACCTCTACCGCGTAGGTGTTATACTTAATATATAGGCACAACGGAGAAGACAATGTTTACTGTAGAAATTTATAAAACAGACAAGCGTAAGAAGTCAGGCGAGCGTTTGGTTAGTAAGACAGACTACACTACCGACAATCGTTCAATGTTGGAGCATACCGTGAAGCATAGCACCCGAGCAAGCAAGGGCGAGCGTTATGAGATCCACGCTACCTATGTGACCAAGCACAGCTTAATGGGTGGCAAAGAATTCCAAGAGCGTTACGATACGCCCTACTATTGCTCACCATCATCAGAAACCTATTGGAGCTCATAAAATGGCACAACACGAACCAACACCACAATCAGCTATTGACGAATGGCTGGCAAAAGGTAACAAAATTATCCAATGCGCTCCTGGAGAGCGTAGTGGAGAAGGTGTGATTGGATACACACATGGATGGGGCCGCAAGAAGAAACCCATAGAAGTTAAACCTGAAGAATCTAATAAGGAAGAATAAATGGCCATCGTAACCAAAGTGATGCACTCTGACCCAGGCCATGCGTGGCTTGCTGTCAAACTCAGCGAAATCAAAATGCTGGGCATTGAGACTTCAATCTCTTCCTATTCCTATGTCAAAGGCAAAACTGCTTACTTAGAAGAAGACTGCGACGCCGGTAAGTTCATTGCGGCCATGCGAACAAAAGGCATTGATGTAACAGTAAAGGACGGAGCCTGTCGTGACCGTAGCCCAATCCGTTACTTCAAATCATATAAAGCTGAATTGGTAAAATAAAGAGTTGACAATTACAGTCATTGAGACTATACTTAATGCATAAGCAACAAAGGACACCATGCAAGACATTTTAACTTTTATCAATGAGCTCAAAGAGCTTCAAGCATTGTATAATGCAGACGACTTGCGGAACTACGATTTTGAAACAAAGATCGACAAGTACGAACGTGATGCTGATGCATATGAGTCTGAAATGGAAGATCTGTTCAAAACCAGCAAGATCTTTCAGCCTAGCTTTGAGGTATAACATGAGCATACGTTATGTCAAGCCTTTAAAAATGAACCACCCTTATCGATTAAGTGATGGAGGCTTTATGCGAATTGAAAACGCATTCAAAGGCAACAGGACTATAATGAAAAGTCTAACCTCGCAAGAACTAGCAGCCTACAATGATCATCTCTATGATATACTTGCGAGCAAACTTCAGACACACCTAGGAAGTACGGCCCTACAATGAAACATTCATCCTTTCAATTATTTTGCAGAGAGAAATGGTTTGAACATAAGGACGAGATTCTATTATGGACCGGCAGTACTCTAACAGAATATAATGACAAGTATTATTTTAGGCAGCATCGGTGGCTTTTAAAACGAATGTATAAGGAACAGAAAAATGGATGATATCACCGTTTGGTTTTTTGGTATGTATGTGGTAGGAACTATTATCGGATACCGTTGGGGATACAAGCGAGGAGTGATATCTGCGGCAGAGACCTGTATTGATGCTCTCATTGAGCAAGGGGTCATTAAGACATCTAAAGATGCCAATGGAGAAACCCAAATCCATAAGTTTAACGAGTAATTTAATTAACCAGGAGATAATATGTATTTAGATATGACAACAGAAGTAGAATCAAAAATTGCCTTTTATGAAAAAGATATTGAAACCCCGCATCTAGTAAATGGATTTCGAGGCACATGGCAGTTCTCTGATCATCGTTTGATTCCAGATGTCTTTAGAGGCTTCCTTCAACGCCACTACGGAGTGATGCGACTTCAGCGAATCAAGATCGAAGACATCAATACACTGCTAAATGATCTATGGGAAGGCCCCGGAAGTCTCGCTAAGATTTTTCGTATGGAGAACGAACTGTATAATGCAGGTGCTAATATCAAGTTCAGTTCTTTAGACATTGCTAAGATTAAGAAATACGATGAGAACGACGAACAAGAACTAGATAACCTGCCGTTGGCACAGTTTGCTGAATCTTTTGACGATGATGATGATGAATAATTTGGCAAGATAAAGGTTGACAGGGTAGCTGTTTGAGGCTATAATTAATACATAGGCAATAAACAAAAGGCATTTGATATGAATATTAAAGACATCAACCAAACTATCATGTTCGGCACTTGGACCAACGACGAACTGACCAGCATCATCGATGCAGTCAAATGGAACCGTGCGAAGCTCACACAGTCAACCAAGTGGAGCCTGCGAGTAGGCGACAATGTGAACTTTACCTCGTCTAAGACAGGTCGCAATACTACAGGCGTGGTAACTAAGATCGCTATCAAGTATGTGACGGTAAAGACCATGACAGGCCTGTGGCGTGTTCCTGCTAATATGTTGACCAAAGTAGAGGAGTTTGCATAAGATGATGCCATTCAATGAGATGACACAGCTAGGTCGTAAGGCAACTGTGGGGCGATTGCTACAACAGGACAACTTGTCTGAGTGGGCTCGCAACTACTGGAGCCTAGTGTTCGACACTATCGCAATGAACGAACAGCGATATAATGCTCGCGTCTATACTGTCTATAAAACATTCAATTAAAGGAATTTAGAATATGAGTAAAGTAGGACAATGGGTTTTTGAAATGCAAGAAGATGCATACGACATGCCACTTCCTGAGTTCATTCACAAGTATGGTGTAGGACAAGCCGCTGTATGGCATGATGTGCAACAGAACATCGAAGACACCGCTGACTTTATGGAGATGGACGACGGTGCCTAAGTTCACACAACGATATCTTAAGCCTAATATATTCAAGCCCAAGGGTTCAATGTTCTTAGGTTTGACGTGGACTGTAGCAGGCTCTAAGAAGGGTACCGCATACGCTGTAGAACTGCACGAGCGTGGGTTCACTTGCGAATGCTCGGGCTTTACCTTCCGTGGCAAGTGCAAGCACAGTGAAGCTGTCTTAAAGCGAGTAGAGGAGGCCATTGATGGACGAGTTCCCCAATATGCCATTTAACTATAGTTTCAGCTGGACGCAATCATACCCTGCGGCCAATTTGAATCCTGCTCCTAGCAACTGTGAGATGGCTGTAATCGAAGCTATTGATCGTTTGGTAGAAGCAGGAGTGAGGTCGCCAGTTGCGGACAACCTTATTCTAAATCTAACTAGGAGCAGAAATGTTTAAAGGAATTATCTTAGGTGCCCTGATCACAGTGGGCTTGGTTGGTTACGGTATAGTCAATACCGTCGATGTCGAAATGGCAGGAGCCAAAGTAAAGAACGGCGTCAACTTTGTTGCTAAGAAATTAGATGAGGCAACTAAATGATGATTGATATTCAAGACATCAATCCAGGCGAGAGTTATGCCTGCAAGTTTCGTGTGAAGACTATGCTTGACGAACATGGCCGCCCTGCACCCAATCTTACTGATACTCCATTGAAGGGCATTGGCGACTATGAAGGCCTAGGCGTGCTAATGCAACGAGATACAGAGAAATGTCTTGTGAAGCTGAAAGACCAAAAGAGCTCTAAAGAATTCGTTATCGCCTACAAAGACATCTGGGATGTTGATGTCGTTGAATGGACAGATCCGTTGTAAAAATACAACAGGTTTTGGTAAGATAAAGGTTGACATTGTTCTCTTGTGAGCTTATACTGTATATAACAGTTAGGCACATAGGCACACAGGAGAAATTACATGGCATTTGCACCCGAAACAGTTAGTTTTGATAGAGGCGACTCAAGCATCTTAGGCAGCTTCTACGAGAAAGAATGCGGCAAGTTTTTTGAGTTCTCTATAAACACAGACGACTTTGACTTTGCTCAAGGCTACCCACACAAGATTTGGGTTACCACTCCACGTCCAGGCATTGACAGCGGCTACCGTTATGGCACTGTGAAGAAGACTGTGGCCTATGTGGTAGTGGACGAAGATGCCAACGGTGCTGTGATCGAGAAGTGGGAACTTAAGCAGAACAGCATGAAGGAGTACTATCGTGGCTAAGAGAGCACGGCAGCCACAGACACCCAAGCCTAGGAACTTCGTGGCTAAGGATATGTTAGACCGTAATGGGCCTTATAAACCTAAGGCAATCTATGTTCAAAAGAAGCCTAAGTATAAAAAGAACTGGCTCAATGATGATTTTGGAAAATAAATGACGCCCGAAGACATTATTAACCTTGTGTTCAAAGTGGCATTTGGTATTGCGGCGGTGTGTTTGGCCCTCAGTGTGTTTCTTGTGGTTTTGGCAATTTAAAGGTTGACTACACTCTAGTTGGTGCGGCTATACTATAGATAAACCACGCAAAAATATATTTGCTCTAAGAGCGATCGGATAACTAATATTATGAACAACGATAACAACGATAACAACGACAACGACGACCACG
>Ga0208770_1001221_pt1 | contig 13241 bp, 9 predicted proteins | sample AntAceMetag02UK9_FD_184771 | JGI IMG/M metagenome (GOLD analysis project Ga0208770, IMG submission 184771) | Saline lake microbial communities from Ace Lake, Antarctica - Antarctic Ace Lake Metagenome 02UK9 (SPAdes) (version 2) | ecosystem: Environmental > Aquatic > Non-marine Saline and Alkaline...
AGCAAATCAGACGGGTTTGCGTTTTTTAAAAACACTAAAAAATATGAGACTAAGGGGTAGCTCAAGGGCTACCTATGCTCAAGCCTCAAAGTCAGGCCGACTATATATTTTAAATGCGTTTGCCCTGAACAAACCATCTTTAATAAAAGAACCGATATCTGTGTTCAATTGTAAGTATCCAAATTTAGTATAGACCGAATTAGAGGTGCCAATTCCCGCATATATTCTTGGCCCAAACTCAGTCCATTGTCGCCCGAATATTACGGAGTAAAAATGTCCTACAGGAATATCTTCTGTGATGTTGAAAGAGTAAATGTTTTGAGATTTGAGATAATTTATCTTACTGTAGAAAAATGAGCCGAGCAATAAGGAACTGTTTTGATAAAACTCATTACTATCTATTTTCACTAATGGGCGCTCGTTATAATTAATATGCCAAGTTCTGACAGTAGCACCAATATTTCTTCTATCACCTAAGTCGAATGATCTTGCCAGCCATAAATCATGTAGATAGTTTTTTGTCTTAAAGTTTTGAGCATAGAGGGAGTCGGCAAAAACAAAATTTTCCGTATTTTCGGTTCGTTCAACGATTACTTCTCCTTGATATTTTATTGCAGGAGAGATGAAGTCCCTTTTGATATCGATTCCTACTCCTTTCCTTAGATGATTATTAGCAAGAAAAATGGAGGCGTTTATAAAGGAGCTTTTGATATTTCTAAATGTGTAGGTGAGATCATACCCATCATGAGGTATACCGACCCTCGAATGGCGGAAACCTGCGTTGAACTCATTCCCTGTTCCCAATACATTTCTATTGAGTAAGTCTACCCTATATCCATTATTGGTTATTCCTGACCCTGTCAATGACCAAGGAAACCTGTCCTTGGTTATCACGATGACGGTGACTTTTTCAGGATCCATCCTTGAGGAGGAAATGACAATTCTGGCATCTTCCAGATATCTCAAGGACCTTAATAGTCGCTCACTATCGGAAAAATTAAATGCCTCTACTTTATCACCGACTTTGAATAGTAGGTTTCTCTTAATTACAACTCTAGCGGTGTTTTTATGCGCTCTGTCTGTTGCACGGCCTATTATTGACTGAGATACTTTTGATGTATCATACACAGTTCCTTCAATATCGATTTTTATAAATTGTATTTTTTCAATTTCTTTACCTACAAAAGGCTCAAAAAATGATTCGCTTCTGAATGATTTATCATAGTCCACGTTTTCAATTGGTGCTGGCCTGCTCGTAACGAGAAGCTTGTAAAGCTCTTTGGTTATTTTTGATTTACTGGCTTTCGCGTAAAGCGAGTCATAGAACTGCTGAGATTTTAGGTGCCTGGAGGCGTGAAGGATGTCAATTGAATCTGATTTCTCAGGGATGGTATTGTGATAATTGTCATTGTCAAGTGTATCGGTTGTTATCAGGTATTGATTCCGAATAGTTTTACTCCTGTCGCTTTGCGAAAACAATAAGTATGGAACCAATAGCCCGAACACCAAAACACATTTTACCGTCAGCTTATACAATAGTCAAATATATAAGAATGATTTACAGCTATGGAGAATCTGCTCTTGCTTCATGGCTAATTATTCCATTTAAAGATAGCATACGCTTGCTAGCTCATAAAAATAATTGAAATGTTCGTCAAGAAAAGAGCCCATGAATCTCCGCATCTATTCGCTCTACAATAAAGGAGAAATCGCTCACGTTATTAACAAAATCCAAGTGATTCACGTCGATGACTAACAGCTTCCCATCTTGATATCCGGAAATCCACTCCGTGTAGTGTTCATTAAGATTTTTCAAATAGTCTAACCGAATGGCATTTTCATATTCTCTACCTCTTTTCTGTATTTGGCTTACTAGCTTCGGGGTATCCGCCTTAAGATAAACCATAAGGTCGGGCGCTTTTACGTGCTCTATCATTGAATCAAATAAGGCGAGGTAAGTATTGTAGTCACGTTCGTTTAGCAGTTTAGATTTAGCCAAGTTTTTTGCAAAAATGTAAGCGTCTTCATAAATTGTTCGATCCTGAATCGTTGATTTTAGAGTTCCTTGAACAGTCTTTATTTGGTTAAATCGACTATTAAGAAAGTATACCTGAAGGTGAAAAGCCCATTTTTCCATGTCGTCATAAAAGTCAACCAGGTATGGGTTTCCTTCCACTGATTCGAAGAGCACATCCCAACCGTAATGATGGCCCAGCTTTTCTGCCAAACTTGTTTTTCCAGACCCAATATTTCCACAAATAGCTAAATACATAATGCAAAAATAATAGTTATATGATGTCAAACATGATCTTTTCGATTTTCATTTGACATTTGACAATTATTGAATTTATGCTTGTCAGTAATGATATATTTCTTCTTCCAACGGGAATTAAGCCAAGCAAAAGGATGTTAGTTTGGTGATACTTTATCAATTTTGGAGTCGATTATGAAAGAAGCTTTTTATGCATATCAGGCACAGACCAGTCCACACCCTATAGGCTTAGAAATCTCTAAAGCTGAAGGAGTGTATTTGATTGACTCTGCGGGTAAAAAATATTTTGATTTAATTTCTGGTTTAGCGGTAAATAACATCGGTCATCGGCATCCCAAAGTGATGGCAGCTATTCATAAACAGCTCGATGCATATTTACATGTCATGCCTTATGGCGAGTTTGTGCAACAGCCTCAAGTTGAGCTTGCCACCAAGCTTAAAAGTATCCTACCAGATAGTCTCCATTCGAGCTATTTTGTCAACTCTGGAGCCGAAGCAATTGAAGGTGCCATGAAATTGGCGAAAAGATATACGGGTAAAAAAGAAATTATCTCCTGTCACAAATCCTACCACGGAAGTACGCATGGCGCATTAAGTATTACGGGAAATGAAACCAAAAGAAGCGCCTTTTACCCATTATTGAATGGTATAGGTTTTATTGAGTTTAATAAATTATCTGATTTAGATAAAATTACTAAAAAGACGGCTGCTGTCATCATCGAAACGGTTCAAGGAGATGCCGGTGTTCGAGTTCCAAAAGCGGGATATCTACAAGCGGTAAGTGAAAAATGTAATCAAACGGGGACATTGTTGATACTCGATGAAATACAATGTGGATTTGGTCGTACGGGTAGTTTTTTTGCATTTGAGCAGTTTGATGTCGTTCCTGACATTCTTTGCTTGGCAAAGGCGATGGGTGGAGGAATGCCTATGGGTTGTTTTATAGCGTCAAAAGAGATGATGGATTCGTTCACACATAGTCCAATGCTCGGCCATATTACGACGTTTGGCGGTCATCCTGTATCGTGTGCTGCGGCTATTGCCAATATTGAAGTGATTCAAGATGGTTTATTGAATGATGTGGAATCAAAAGGTCAACTGATTAAAAGGAAATTGACGCATCCTTTAGTCAAGGAAATTAGACAAATAGGCTTGATGATGGCTATTGATTTGCCCACCCAAGATATTACGCGACAAGTCGTAGAAAAATGTCTTGAAAAAGGAGTGATTACCTTTTGGTTTTTGTCATGCCCAGCAAGTTTCAGACTAGCACCTCCTTTGGTGATTTCTTATGCGGAAATCGAAGAGGCATGCTCGTTAATCTGTGGGGTATTTGATGAGGTGTATGCAACTCAGCTGAATGAGGTCAGTGACTAGGTTTTTCGTAATAGTGTTAGTTGAGTTTTGATCCATTTTTGCTAGATGACCCAAAAAGAACATCATACCAAACGAAGCAATTAATTTTGTCATAAAAAGGTCCCTAAGGACCTTTTTTAATGAAGAGGAATAAAATATTAAATGGACTCTTCCAAATGGTGATGCTCATCAATGAGTGGGCCACCTTCTAGAATTTGTTCATTCGCTTGGCTTTCGAATTTCTCGAAATTAATATGGAAGGAATGGGCCAGCTGTATTGCCTTGCTAATGTATTTGCCTTTGTCCTTCCAAGCGTTGATTGGATTTAGAATTTTCGCAGGAATATCTTCTATATATTTTGGAATATGCAAGCCAAAAATCGCATCCTGAGTAAGCTCAACTTTATCCAGCTCACCATTTAGTACCGCGGAAATCATGCGTCGAGTATACGTCAATTTCATACGGCTACCTTCACCATAGCTACCACCAGACCAGCCAGTATTGACCAGCCAAACATTGACACCAGATTCTACCATTTTTACACTCAACATTTCAGCATAGACGGTAGGGTGTAATGGCATGAAGGGAGAGCCAAAACATGCAGAGAAAGAAGGAACAGGCTCGGTAATGCCAGCTTCAGTTCCAGCTGCTTTTGCGGTGTAACCGGAGATAAAATGATAAGCGGCTTGGCCAGGGGTGAGTTTTGAAACAGGAGGGAGTCCTCCGAAAGCATCACATGTTAAAAAGAAGATATTTTTTGGGTTTCCTGCGAATGAAGGAACTTGAATATTGTCAATATGCTCGATAGGATAACTGACACGAGTATTTTGTGTAATTGAGCTATCAAAATAGTCTACTGACTTATCCTCATTCAGAATGATGTTTTCAAGTAGGGCACCAGGTTTGATGGCTCTGAAAATATCTGGTTCTTTTTCTTCAGTCAGGTCAATGACTTTAGCATAGCAGTCACCTTCAAAGTTGAAAATGGTATTTTCTTTAGTCCAACCATGTTCGTCATCGCCAATTAATTTTCTTTCAGGATCGGCTGAGAGTGTTGTTTTTCCTGTGCCAGACAAGCCGAAGAAAATAGCGGTTTCTCCATTTTCCCCAACATTTGCAGAGCAATGCATTGGGAGTACATTGTGTTCAGTAGGAAGGATCATATTAAGAGCAGAAAAAATACCTTTTTTAATTTCGCCTGTATAAGCAGAACCACCAATCAAGACGATTTTCTTGGTGAAATTAAGAATGGAAAAATTTCCTTGTCTTAGCCCGACTTCTTTCGGATTGGGATGCTCATAGCCGGGAGCGCAAAGTACCAGCCAATCTTCGTCAAAGCCCACAAGCGCTTCCTCACTTAGGCGAAGGAACATATTATTTATAAAATAGTTGGATTGTGGCAGCTCAGTAATGGTGCGTATATTGGTTTTGTATTTAGGATCAGCACACACATAGGCATCTCTGGCATACAGTTCTTTACCGGATAAATAATTCGTAACTTCTGTCTGTAGTTTATCGAAATTTTGTGGCGCTAAAGGTTTATTGATTTTTCCCCACCATACTTTTCTGATGTGTAGTCATCTTTCACAATAAAACGATCTTGAGGAGATCGTCCTGTAAATTTTCCTGTATTGATCGTAAGCGTGCCATTGTCGGTTTCTACGCCAAAGCCTTTTTCAATAGTGATTTTTTGGAGTTCTTCTACATAAAGGTTCCATAATACATTAGAATTGGTAATTCCATACTTGCTTAATGCTGTATCAATTGGCGTTTTTGCTATTGTTTGTCCCATGATTGTTTTTTTAATTCATGAGCAATTTATCATTTGACTTAAATAATAAATAGAACATACGTCATCTGTCGAACTAAGAATAATCACTGAATAACTTTGTATTCAAATTTTGTTTGATGCCACGCTTATGTTTTCGGTAAAATAAAAAATAGGCCATTCGAATATTAAAATATTACTCGAATGACCTATTAAGTAGGTGTTGACGTCATGCTAGAAGTTTGGTTCTGACACACCTTCCTGATCTGTATTGTTAATCTTACTTCTTCGCTCTCGCTGTTTGAAATCCATTTTTCCAAATTTATAAGCAAACGTGATTCCAAATGACCTAAATGGAATGGTGAAATCACTTATTTGATAGAAATCATCTCCTGAAAGCTCACTACCAAATGACTTATTAGCCACTAAAGGTTCAACTACACGAACACCAATTTTACCCCGTTCCTCCCAAATCTTTTTCTGTAAAGTCAAGGACCAAATAGAGAACGATGGATTGAATCCTTGAATTGTTTGCCGAGGCGCTCTGTAAAACCCAAAGCCCTCTATGGTCCAGTCCTTTGGTAATTGTATAGAGCCGCCACCATTGGCATTGAACAATAAGGCAGTATTGGAGAGCGCATTCCCATTGACCTCTCCCGTTGCATCATAGGTGAAGACGTTGATGCCGGCTCGTAAGGTGACTATATTGAATAGTTTGGTGGATGTAAATGTGTTTATTCCAACAGAGTTGTTGGTGCCGACATTGAAATAAGTTATTTCTGCGACATCTGTATTCGTGCTTTGTCTTATGCTCTCTATAAGATCCGTCGTTTTTCTGTAAAAAACGGACACATTGATCACGGTTCCTTTTTTAAAGGTGTTAAAACTTATTTCAAATTGGTCACTTAATTCTGGTTCTAATTCGGGGTTACCAAATGTTACTAGACGGTTATTGTCAAGTTGTCTGAAAGGATTTATTTGTCTTAAACCTGGGCGCTGGATTCTGCGTGCATAACTTCCCTTGAGCGTGGTTGTATTTTTGATCGTTTTGCTGACCGTGATCGAAGGAAGTATATTTTGATAAGTATTATTGAATAGTAGCTCTTGATCTCTAAACGAGCCACCTAATTCTGTTGTTTCATATCTCACACCAGCGATCACCCCAATATCGCCAGGAAGTGAAAACTGAGAGGAAATGTACCCCGCATATACATTTTGATCATAATAAAAAATATCTGTTCTATTATTTACCTCTAAATAACTATTTGTGGTTCTATTTAAAGTGTCAAAATTGAAATCGCTTTCTATATCACGGATGATTGCTTTAAAACCAGTTTCCAACTTGATTTTGTCGTTAAAAGGATGCGTATAATCCGCCTGATACGTTGTTTCTTGGTTGTTGCCATCGTTAATGTTTTGTTCGTTTCTGAAAAGACTTGGGTCATTGGATGAGGTCAAATCTTCTTGCCTAATTTTAGAGTTTTGATCTTGGATGTTGCCATCTATTTTATAAGAGATAGAAAGCTCACGTTTATCATTCCCTGCAAATTTATGAATGTAGTCCATGCTCCATTCGTAACCACTAAACAATGTGCTATTATCCGTGAACCTGTCGTATTCTTGGTTCACATTCAATATTGGGTCATCATAAGTCGTGGAGTAATTGCCCACTCGGTCACTTGCAAAACCCCGCAATCTAAAAGAGGTCGTTAAGCTATTGTAGGCATTAAAATCATAAAAAGCTCCTGCATTGGCGAAAAAGCCAATTCGCTGTGTTTCTTGGACGCCATTTTCTTTCAAGAGGCGTGATTGTTCCTCAAGAATATCTTCTCTATACAAAGAGGACGTTGCATCTCGCGGAACGCTCCAGTAAGAACTCCCACTGGCATTGAATCCAAACCTTCCTTTACCGACGGTCAATCCTGCATTGCCTCTGTTGTTCAAGTTGCCTATTGATAAATTGACATTACCTGTAAAACCTTCAGGACCTGATTTTTTCGTGATGATGTTAATGATTCCTGCAGTTCCTTCACCGTCATATTTTGCAGAAGGAGAGGTGATGACCTCTACACTTTTTATCTGATCTGAAGGAATCATACTTAATGCATCTCCAGGATTGGTTGAAAACATCGATGATGGTTTTCCATTAATCAAGATTTGCACATTTGATGATCCTCTAAGACTCACATTTCCTTCCAGATCTACGCTGAGCAAAGGCGTGCGTCTCAATACATCACTAGCATCTCCACCAGTATTGCCAATGTCTTGCTCGGCATTATACACCAATCGGTCTATTTTACTCTCATAGACCTCTCTTTTACCTTCAATGACGATTTCATCCAAAGCTTTCACGTCAGGCACGAGAAAAACATTTTCAAGGTCTTGGTCTGGATTACGCGGTGTGAGTTCTACTTCCACAGACCTCTTCTCATAACCAACAAATGAAAACACTACGGTATATTTTGCAATAGGTAATTCTTGAATTTTGAATGAACCTCCGGTAGTCGTTAATGCTCCGGAGATAACTTTTCCATTGGCATCTGTTATGGCGACCGTCGCATATTCTATCGGAATATTGTCTTTTTGATCGAGTAATGTTCCGGTGATTTTCCCTGTTATAGTCGGTTCACTGGCTTTACCATATTTAGCACCGTAGGGCTGTGCGAAGGAGGGAATTAGAAAGGAACAAAAAAGTAGGGAATAGATAAAACGCTTCATTTGTTAAAATTGGTCAACGGGTCCAAAACATTTTAAAAGAAATTTTGTTTGCAAAACTTTTAATTCGAACGGCTATTGCGACAGTAAGTTCTTTATTAAATCGATAAATTACGGCTCGAATATTATGAAAGAAGAAACACTAACGTCTATCAATCAGGTCATCGCAGCATATTTTGAACTTGGAACTCAAGAAAATGTCATTGCAGTAAAAGATCTAATGCCTGATTTTATTAAAGCCGGCATCTTTCCCAAAGATGAAAGAAATGGTTTGCCTATTAGGAATGTATTCAAAGCATTGGATAATGACAATGGGTTGGACAGCATCCCTAGACTACATGCAGAGCGAAAGGATAAAAATACTTATTGGTATTTTGTTAGAGAGGGGTTTACCTATGTTTCTGATGCACCGAACGATACAGGAGTGTCAAAAAGGCGTAAAACTAGACAAGTCGAATCGGAGAGTGACGAGCATTATTTGATCAATCTTTGTGATGAATTGCTGGCCGCAAAGGCTTCAAGACATCATTGTTTTAGTTTCATTTTAGGAGATTATCATAAAGATGGTAGGACAAGAAGCGAGCTCCCTGTTGATGCTTATTATGAAATACATAATCTTGTGATAGAATTTTTAAAGCCTGATGAAGCAATTCCTTTTGATCGTCCAAGTCATAAAACGATAAGTGGTGTTACGCGATCAAAGCAACGAGCGATTTATACCGAGCGTAAAAAAAATGGGCTCATAGCCAAGGGAGTTAATTTTATAGAAATCGAATATGCGTCTTTTGATAATAATGAGGAAGGCATGTTGGTTAGAGAAAAAGAAAAAGACCAAGACATAATGCGTGATTTTCTGAAGAACTATTTGAAATAATAGTCTGTTAGCGTTCGTTTTCTGTCAACCATTTAGCTCAGTCATATAGTCCATCACAAAGCCAGACAGGTTACTTAAGTAACCTGTTTAGTTCAAAGTTCTACCAAGCAACATCGACCAAAATCAGCGTCTTACAGGTCTTTCAATAGTAAAACCAAATCAATAATAAAACCAAATCGCTGTTCTGCCTGCCACACACTAAGGAGAAACCGATATGTTGAGTCACCGAACTAGAGAGAGAATGATTGCTGAATGATTCAGACCATATTTTTAGGACCGTCATTCCTGCGCAGGCAGAAGTCCCATCAAAAAACGTTTTATGATGTCGTTTTCTACTTAGGGAATTGGTAATCTTCTCAGCAATATCTGTGTATCACAGGTCTTTCGAGAAGTAAATCCAAAGTGCTGTTCTGTGTATCACAGACCAAGGCAAAAAATTTGAAACACAGATTTTGCGGATTAAGGGATTTCTCAGATTAGAATGGCAGAGATAAAGAATCTGGGTGATCGTTTCAAATTCACGATGCAGACTATAAAAGAGGGCATGTGAAGCTAAAACTAAACAGGTTACTCTAAGTAACCTGTTTAGTTTTTTCACCAAGATCTTTTTCACCAAGATCTTTTTCACCAAGATCTTTTTCACCAAGATCTTTCAATAAGCAATCCAAAATTTTATTCCGTTTGCCATAAGCTAAGGAAGAACCGCTATGATGTAACAGACCTTGCGAGAGAATGAGCGCTGAATATTGATTCAAACCATTTTTTAAGACCGTCATTCCTGCTCAGGTAGGAATCCCATCAAAAAAGGTTTTATGATGTTGTTTTCTACTTAGGGAGTTGATAATCTTCTCAGCAATGTCTGTGTATCACAGTAAATCCCAAGTGGTGTTCTTTGTACCACAGGCCAAGGGGAAACCGATATGTTGAGTCACCGAACTAGAGAGAGAATGATCGCTGAATAATAAAGACCATCTCCTTAGACCGTCATTCCTGCGCAGGCAGAAGTCCCATCAAAAAAGGTTTTATGATCTTGTTTTCTACTTAGAGAAGTGATAATCTTCTCAGCAATGTCTGTGTATCACAGTAAACCCTAAATGCTGTTCTGCGTGCCATAGACCAAAGGGAAAGGGCTATGTTGAGTTACCGAACTAGAGAGAGAATGATCGCTGATTGATTCAGACCATTTCCTTAAGGCCGTCATTCCTGCGCAGGCAGGAATCCCATCAAAAAAGGTTTTATGATATTGTTTTCTACTTAGAGAAGTGATAATCTTCTCAGCAATGTCTGTGTATCACAGGTCTTTCGATAAGTAAATCCCAAGTATTGTTTTATATGCCATACACTGAGTAACATACGAAGACCACCAAAAAAGTAAAAGAAAAAGCCAAACGTTACAATCGAGCTTTGCTCGAATAGCCCCATGCTCTATAGCACTCACTCCGAGCAAGGAGATTCCCACAAAAGCGGGAATGATGAGGACGGTTTTACTTTTGAGGACTATAAATAATTGGCTAGGCCTGCATCTCAAAAACCTTTTAAAAGTAAACCCAAAATTCTGTGCTTGTGCCACAAGCTAAGGATGCTCAATGATTTAAATCGAGTAGGATTTCCCGAATCAAAGCCTTGATTGTGATAAGTTTAGTTCATTGTAAATAACAATTCGATAATTTCAGAGACCAACTTTTAAAGCGCAAATACGCTATCATTTTCGGAAAAAATTATTGTAATGTTCGCTGGTAAATTCGATTACGACCTTGGTAAAGTGATGGATGTCATTTGTTAATTTATTTTTGTAATTCAATGGATAAGTAATACCTTTCGACACTTAATGTAAGCCCGCCGTATGAGTCGTAAGAATATTGTCCGAACTTTTCTTGGGTTGGGAATTTTTGTTTTGTTATTTGTAATATTTATAAAGGTCTGTAATAAACAGGGAAAAAATCAATTTGAAGATCTTTCAGAAGCCCAAAATCGAATTTATACTGTCGGTGAAGCAAAGGGTAAGGAGAAAAAATATCAGGATATAATAGGTCAATACACAGTAAATGACCTATCGAAACCAAATCTTAACGACAAGAAAAAAGCAAAAAAAAATCGTTTAAAATCAGGCTTATCAAAGGGTTCGAAAAGGCATTTGTCATCTGTCAAACCTGTAAAGATTAAAGACTTATCTGAAATACGTACCAAGGCTGGCTTTTTTGAAAACAAAGGACAATTCCAAAATGAGCAAATCGATTTTGTATTAAAACGCCAAGGCTTACGAATGGTGCTGAAAGGAGATGCTATTCAATACCAATTGTTATACGAAGAGCAATCAGCTGCTGGTAGTCAATATTTTACTGATATCATCAACTTGGCATTTGTTGGTTCGAATTCAAACCCAACCATCGAGACATTCGGCGAGAGTGTAGACAAGCACAATTACTTTTTAGGAGCTATAAAAGCGACGGATGTTCATCATTTTAAGCAGGTACTATACAAAGACCTTTATCCGGGTATCGATGTACTGTTTGAGGCTTTTGATCCAGCAAGTAAAAGTTTTGGTGCGAAATATAGTTTTGTCGTCCATCCAAATGCTGACCCAGGTCAAATCAAGGTAAAGTACACAGGCCAGAAAGGCTTGTCAACGACCGAAAGTACAGGAGATCGTAACTTTGTGGATGTCGCCGACCTACTGGAAATTGGCACTTCTGGTGGAGCTATAGGTGAGAAAATCAGCAGTATCTACACCGTTGATAAGAACGACAACAAAGCATTCGTTCCCGGACAATTCGTTAAAAAAGATGGACTGATCGAATATGACATTGATACCTATGACCGATCTAAGATGTTGGTGATTGATCCGGAAGTGGTTACTCTTAACTTGAGGAGATCGACTTATTATGGAAGTGAGGGAACCGATCGACTTCAAGCAGTTTCATCTGATTCAGAAGGGAATATAGTAGTTGCTGGAGTTACACCAGGTGTTGATTCTGAAATGGTTAGATCAACAGGAGGATTTCAAGATGAACATGGTGGAAGTAGTGATATGGTGGTCGCGAAATTTAAGTCGGATTTGTCTGAATTGATTGTTTCTACATATTTGGGCGGGGGAGATAGCGATAATGCATTTGATATTCAGGTTGCCGATACAGGAGATGTTTTTATAGTTGGTAATACTTCTTCATCAAATTTTCCTTCAGACAACTTCGGTGGTTCATACTCGTCCAAGGGTAAAAAAGACGGTATAATTGCAAAACTGAATTCTGATTTGAGCCAATTGAGCTGGAGTACGGGGATTGGCGGTGACGAAGATGATGAATTGTTTGGTCTCAGTATAGGGGATAATTTTATATATGTTACAGGGTATGTAAAAAGTTCGAATCTTTCAACAGATGCAACTGGGTTATCAGGAAGTAGTGATGCAATCCTTTCAAGATTGAACCAAAAAAACGGAAATTCTGATTGGATTACGTATTTCGGTGGTGATCGAGGTGATGAAGGAAAAAATATCGTAATAAATACAAATAAAATATATCTGGGGGGCTCGACAAATGATGATGGGGATGATAAGGCTTTTATTTGTCAATTTAATTCTGATGGTTCTTTTGTTGCCGAAGCAAAATATGGGAATGATGATGTTGAATGTAATAATGTTGTTATTAGCCAGTCTGGTGATAAAATTGCATTAATTGGTGTCGTTAATGGAGAAGATGATTATGCTAATGATGCTGGATTCGTAGAACTAAAGCATCAAAGTGAATATGGAGGTGATAATGAAGATGGTTTTGTCATCGTTGTAAATTCTTCAGATTTTTCTGTCGTTTGGTCAACTTATTATGGTGGTGAGGAATTGGATAATCTGTACGGAGGTGCATTTGACTGTAATGATAACCTTTTGGTTACAGGTTATTCTCGAAGTGAAAATAATATAAACGAAAATGGTTTTATCAATGAGTATCAAGGTGGTGGCGAAACAGATAAAAATACAGGTGATGCAATCTTGGTTAAGTTTGATGAAAAAGGAAATCGCTATTGGGGATCTTATTTTGGTTCAGATGGTGATGAGGAGGGAGTAGCTATAGTTTATGGAAAGACTGGAAATATTATTTTATGTGGTGCTTCATCAAGTACATCAGGCATAGCAACCGAGAGTGTAAATTAAAGTCTGTCTAAATAATTTTTAACGATTAATTTAGACATAACATGGAACAATTAGAATTAGAGGAATTGCAGCGTAAAGCACTTGAGCAATTCAAAACTGGTAAATCGCTTTT
>Ga0208770_1001223_pt1 | contig 13225 bp, 11 predicted proteins | sample AntAceMetag02UK9_FD_184771 | JGI IMG/M metagenome (GOLD analysis project Ga0208770, IMG submission 184771) | Saline lake microbial communities from Ace Lake, Antarctica - Antarctic Ace Lake Metagenome 02UK9 (SPAdes) (version 2) | ecosystem: Environmental > Aquatic > Non-marine Saline and...
ATAAAAACAGCTCTTAAAAAAGGACTACTTTCAACAGGATGTAATATTGAAGACATAGGTTTATCTCTATCCCCTACTGTTTATTTTGCACAATTTAATTTAGATGCTGATGCTGTTGCAATGGTAACCGCTAGTCATAATGAAAATGGTTGGACTGGAGTTAAAATGGGTATCAAAAAAGGTTTAACCCATGCACCAGAAGAGATGAAAGAATTAAAAGAGATTACTTTAAATGAAAACTTCATAAAAGGTGAAGGTAGTGAAAAACAAATAGAAGGTTTCCAACAAATTTATAAAAATGATTTAATAAATAAAAATAAAATCAAAAAGAAAATTAAAGCAGTTGTTGCTTGTGGTAATGGTACCGCTGGAATATTTGCCCCTGAAATTTTAAGAGGGATTGGTTGTGAAGTAATAGAGCTTGATTGTAATCTTGATTGGACTTTTCCAAAATATAATCCAAATCCTGAAGATTTGGAGATGTTACATGCAATTGCAAAAGCTGTAAAAGATAATAATGCTGACATTGGTTTTGGTTTTGATGGTGATGGTGATAGAGTTGGTGTAATTGATAATACAGGTGACGAAATATTTTCAGATAAAATTGGATTATTAATTGCAAGAAATTTATCTAAAACTCATAAAAATTCTAAATTTATAGTTGATGTTAAATCAACAGGATTGTACGCAACTGATAAAGTTTTAAAAGATAATAAATGTCAAACCATTTATTGGAAGACAGGTCACTCACACATTAAAAGAAAAGTTAATACCGAAAAAGCTTTAGCAGGGTTTGAAAAGAGTGGGCACTTTTTCTTTAATCAACCTTTGGGTTTTGGTTATGATGATGGAATTAATTCAGCAATTCATGTGTGTCATTTACTAGATAACCAAAATAAATCTATGCATGAAATTATAAAAGAACTGCCTAATACTTTTCAAACACCCACAATGGCACCTTTTTGTAAAGATGAAGAGAAATATCAGGTTGTTGAAGATTTAGTTAAACAAGTAAACACTATTAAAGATAATAAAACTAAAATTGACGACCAGGAGATTAGTGAAGTCTTAACTGTTAATGGTATCAGATTTTCATTTAAAGATGGATCGTGGGGATTAATTAGAGCTTCATCTAATAAACCATCTCTTGTGATTGTAACCGAAAGCCCAACATCGAATGAAAGAAAGAAAAAGATCTTTGATTTTATTGATAACCTTTTACAAAAAACTGGCAAAGTTGGCGAATATGATCAAAAAATATAAATATCTACTAATCTTTATCCTACTATTTAGCTCTAAAAGTCATGCTCTAAGTCCTGAATATGAGAAGGAATTATATATTGGTTGCTACACTAACTCTAAGCAATACCTTGGTACAGATGGTGCTAAAATATATTGCCAGTGCACAATTGATAAATTAAGTGCAAAATTCAATGACAAACAGATGGATGAAGTGTTCAGTAAAGAGCCTAATGAAATTCAACAACTAACTGCATTTGCGACAATTGAGTGCGAAAATAATAAATAGCTTTTCAAATAATAAAATAATTAATAGATTTTAAGAATGGAAGATAAGAAAAACTTCGGTTTTGGAACGCAAATTAGAAAATCCCCTTACTTTAATTCAACGGTTAAATGGGGTGCAACTGGTTTTTCAGTTTATAATCACATGTATATTCCACGTGACTTTGGATCCCCTGAACAAAATTTTTGGAATTTAGTTAATAAAGCAATTTTATGTGATGTTGCAGTTGAGCGGCAAGTAGAAATCACAGGTCCAGATGCTACTAAATTTATTCAACTCTTAACACCAAGGGATTTATCAAAACTTGCAGTTGGCCAATGTAAATATGTTTTAATTGTAAATAATGAAGGTGGAATTTTAAATGATCCAGTTTTATTAAGACTAAAAGAAAACCATTATTGGTTATCACTTGCAGATAGTGATATTTTATTATGGGCACAAGGGGTTGCAGTAAACTCAAATCTTGATGTTAAGATTTCAGAACCTGATGTCTCCCCTCTTCAATTACAAGGACCAAACTCTGGAAAAATTATGGAAAACTTGTTTGGTGAAAATATTAATGATCTTAAATATTATTGGTTACGTGAATTAGATTTAGATGGCATTCCTTTAATAGTATCTCGTACTGGTTGGTCAAGTGAACTTGGTTATGAATTATATTTAAGAGATGGTTCTAAAGGAGATGAATTATGGGAAAAGATAATGGCAGCTGGTGAACCTCATGGATTAAAACCAGGTCATACATCATCGATTAGACGTATTGAAGGTGGAATGTTATCGTACCACGCAGATGCTGATATTAACACAAACCCTTATGAACTAAATCTAGGAAGACTTGTTAATTTAGATATTGAATCTAATTTTATTGGAAAAGATGCTTTACGAAAAATAAATCAAGATGGTGTTAAAAGAAAACAAGTTGGTGTGATCTTAGATTGTGAACCACTAACTGGACCTAACACTACCTTTTGGGAAGTCACTAAAGACAATCATATAGTTGGTAAAATTACTTCTGCAGTTTATTCACCAAGATTAAAACAAAACATTGCCCTTGCAATGGTTTCAATTGACAATTCAGAGATTGGAACAGTGCTTGATGTTAAAATGAATGACAAAATAGTTAAAGCAACAGTTGCTGAAAAACCTTTCTATGATTCTAAAAAGAAACTAGCAAGTTCCTAGTAAGTCTAGTATTTATAAACCATGTTAACTCCAAAAGATTATATCTCCCTATACTTACTAGTTATTATCTTAACGGTAGTCTCAGTTAACTTCATGTACCGTCTCTATTTTTAGTAATATTCCTTATCTTTTTTTTTAATAAAAGACCTAGAAGAGCCAAGTTTACCTTTGTTTATTGGATCAGAACAGCCCACAAAGCGCATTCCTCGATTTGGATCTTTTCTTGGAGCGCTCGTAAAGACAACCTTGTTCTCATCTCTTCTAGACTTTTCTAGCTCTTCTTTTCTCTGACGGTCTCTCATTTTTTGATATTCTTTAAGCTCATCAAGCTTGTCATCTTCCTCTTCTTTTACAGGCTCATCTTTTAGATAAAAAGTAGACGTATCAATATCTTCAACTTTAACTGATGTTTCTTGTGCTTTTGCATAAGCTGCTTCCAGTTCTTTTATCTTTTCATTAAATGGCTTTGTTTTGACATAAGAATTATTATCTTTATCAAAAGCTGATCTTTGCCAATCAGGTGTATTATATTTTACCATTAGGTCTCCTTTCCTTTAGATTTTTTATATTTTAAATACTGATTAATTAAACTGGACTGCCTGCTTAACAATCTTCCCTCCACTATATTTATTTAAGAAATTAATAAAACTTTTAAAGAAACTTAAAGAAAATCAAACAAGATCTAAAGCAACTTCTTGGTCTTGATTAACCCAGAGCCACGATTGATAAAAGTTTTTTATTTAGTGTATTTTCTCTTATTAGAAACCATAAATCTTTTCAACCAAAAGATCGTTTTCTTTTTCAATTTTAGATAAGGCAAGACTCTGTTCGTCAAATGAAATTTCTTTTTTAAAAAAAGTTCTTTTAATCTTTTCTGTAGTTATAAAAATATCAATAAATTTTTTAGCCACTTCTTTTGTAGGTATGATTATAGGAAGTTTTCTTGCATCATTAATTTGAAAATGTGAGGTATTGTTTAAAAAATTTTCTTGATATTCAGCTATAAATTTCGAGTTAATCAAACAAACTAAATATCGATTGTCAATTTTAGAAGTAATACTGGAAAGCGACATGCTTGTTACATCATGCACGCTCTCTTCTTTTAATCTTGATCTTAAATATATTGAGTGAACATCACTCCAACAAAAACCTTTCTTGAAGAAAAAATCTTTATTTCTAAATACAGGCATACCAGCACCTTTTTTACCAGAATTATTCTGATACCAAGAGACGGATTTGTTATCCCATTTAATATAATAAGGAGTTTCAAAAACCCATCTATTTCCATCTTTATCACCCTTGTCATACTTTACATAAAACTTTTCTTTAGATTTTATTCCTTTAGTCTTTTCCTCTAAACTCATTTTACTTACTTCTATAATTTCTTTTTTTGATATTATTTTGTATAAAAAGCCTTGGCCAAAAATATCCCTGCCTAAAAATTGTTTTATAGAAAAAAAAAGTATTCTGATTTTTTGCTCACTGATTTTTGACAAATAATCTTCAGTTTTTTTAAGATTATCTAATTTTATTAATTCAGGAAACTTCTTGTGCATTTTTTGTTTATACTCTTTTAAAACTGAAAATAATTTTACAGGTCTTTTGAGAAAGACTCTTTTTGAATCACTACTTCCTTCTATGCATCCAACAAAATCACCATTATCACCTGTTTGCATACCTACACCACCATTAGTAATAAGACCTAGCAAAGTTAGATCACCTTCTTTTAATTCAGAATTATATTTTTCTATAATTTTTGTGTTTAAAGATATGGCTCCACTAGTTTTCATTGCTTCCCAGTATCTATCGTAAATTTTTTTTATAGTAGGAATGATTATATTGCTAATTTTAAGATTTTTTTTGTTTGGATTAAAAAAAACATTGTTAATATTATTAATATATGAATCAGAGTCAGTAAGTGTTATATTTTGAAATCTTGTATTAGAGAAAATATGATTTAAGAAAGACTCCCATCCTGGTCTATCATTATTTTGAATAAATTCTTCAGATAAAACATCTAAATTTTTAAGATCTAAAAAGTCAAATTTATAATTTTTTTCATATTTTCTTTTTTGAAGAGAAAATATACACGTATCTACCATTGCTGAAAAAGCTTTAGGTGTAGGCGTCAAACTTAATATTGTGTTTTGTAATATTTTTTTTCTTAAGTTTAGCTTTGTTTGCAATGTCATAAAAGTATCAGAAGTAATAAAACTAACTATTCCATTATCTTTGCAGATAAATAGGGAAAGGAATGTAAAATGACTATACAGATCATCTATAAATCCAAAATTATCTTTAAGACTATCTCTCCAGTTAAATTTCATAATTTCTCTTACACCGATATAGGGTGGATTTCCTATAACTATATCAAATCCATTATTTTTTAAAAAAACTTCTGAAAAAAATATTTTCCATGGGAAAAAATTTCTGTCTATTCTTCCAGAAATTAATTCGTTCAATTCAATTTCTGAGTGATCTATTTTATCTTTATTAAAATCTTTTCTAGCTACAATATTAGTTTTGAAAATATTAAATATTTTTTCTTGAATTTCTTTTTTTAATTTTTGTTTTTTATTATATGAAATTGTCTTAAAGAATATTGATTGAAGATCAGCTAGTTCTGTAAGTAAACTATTAGTGGTCTCTTCACTTAAATGATCCTCTAGTGTATTAGTCTTTTTTGAGTTTTCAAAGATTGTATCTCCAAGCTTAAAATTTTTAAAGGTTTCTAATAAGCTGTTTCCTTGTACAATTTTAAAATCAAGATTGGGTAAAGCTTCTGTCTTAATATAGTCTGCTTCATCGACAATTAATGAAAGCCAAAGTCTAAGTTTTGCAATTTCCACTGCTGAGGAATCTATATCAACACCATAAATAGAATTTTAAATGCAGTCTCTTTTAAAATAATAAGATGTGTTCTTATATTTTCTTTCAGTAAAATCCTTTAAGGAAAATCGCAATCTTGAAATTAAATTTACTATCCCAACAGCAAAAGCTCCTGAGCCAATTGCTGGATCACATATTTTAATACTTTCAAGGATATGATCAATTAAAACTGCATTATCTTGAAAAATTTTATTTTTTGAAATATCAAACTCCTTTTCTTTAATAAAATTTGATATTTGTATAAAGGTTAATTTATTTTTAGATTTATTGTAAAGATGGTTTATCAATACATCTTCACACATATAATTTACAATAGATCTTGGTGTATAAAAAGATCCTCCTTTTTTTCTTATATTTTCATCTAATAAATTCTCAAATACCCTTCCCAACATTTCAGGATCAATTGAAATTTCTACATCAATAGTTTCATTTTCATCAATTGTGAAATTATAAAGCTCAAATATATCTAAAATACCATTATTATTTGAATTTGAAAAAGTTGTATTTGGTATATTTAAAATTTCTTTTTCCCAATCATATCCATCATAATATTCAAATAAACCACCTCCAACATATGGAACTCTACAATTTATTTCTTTTACAAAATCATTTTCATTTTGATTATTTAATCCTTTGTAAAAAAAGAATTCTAAAAAATAATTGAAAAAATTTTTTTTATTTTTTTGATATTCTTCAAATTTAGTTCTTAAAAAAGAACCTTTTCCAGTTCCAAATGATTTATCTTTATCTACACCTAACCACCCTTTTTTTTGTAGGAAATAACAAAAAACTATCTGGCCTAATAATTTTTTTGCAAAATGTCCAATCTCTAAATTAATTTTTTTTGCAAATGAACTAAATTCTTTATCTTTATCAAGGTTACTTTTTAAGTTGATATATAAATCTTTGTAATGTTGATAAAATTCATCATTTATTATTTCAATATTAAATCGTGAATATAAATCATTAAAATCTTTTATTTTTCCTTGCTTTATGAGGTGCTTAGTTGCTGTATGTACTTTAGAACCTATACCTAGTAGAAATGATAACCTTTTTGGATTAGAAAATTCTTTATTTACTTTAGTTCCAACCCAATTTAAATCACTTGTGACTAATGAAAATCTATAATGAGACTCTTTTTCTGAAAAAGTAACTACTAAAGCTTTAGAATAGCCATAAGTATCTAAAAATTTAAACAGTTCTTTGGTGATAGTAATTCTACTTTTTTCTGATCTTTTTCTTTCTATCTCAATAACCATCAATCCTTCAAGTGATTTTACAGAACCTAATAAGATTGCTTTTTTAAAATATTCATTATCTTCATCAATATGAAGTTCTTCATTATTTTCAAACAGATCGTCAGGTAAAAACTGTTTTAAAAAAAGATAAAATTTTTTTCTGTCATACTTCTCAGAAAAATTAATCATTTATTTGTTCTGTAATGATTAAAGCATCTTTCTTTAATTCGACTTCAGCATGTGTTCTTAAAAGACCATCAAGTAATCGTTCTGGTATTAATCTCTTTATCTCTTTTATATTTTCTTCAGATGAAGATTCTGTAATTTTTTTGATAGTCTTTAAATGCATAGTAGTTAATCCATCTAGTTCTTTGACAACTTTATGCATTTTTGAGTAATAATCTTTATGTCTACTTTCTAAAGATAATTTCTCTAATTTATTTATTTGTTCTTTCTTTTTTTTATTTGGTGGTAAAATTTTTTGATCTTTAAGTAATTTAACCTTTATTTCTTCATAAAGATGATCATACTTTTTATCAAAATTTATATGTTTTTCATTAGGTTTTGCCTCAAATAATTTAAAAGCATCCACTGCTGGTATATTATTAATATCTTTATCCTTATTAGAAAAAATAAATCTGGGGATTTCTCCTTTTTTTGAAAAAATTAATAAACCCTTTTCTTTTGTTTTTATTTCTCTTTTTGCTTTTACTCTTCTTGCAATATTATTAGCATCAAGAATAGTATCTGAGTCATTTTCCCTTAAATTATATATAAGATTCTCATAATAAGCCTCGGGTGACGCTTGCTCTGACATTTTGTATATCTTATTAAATTCTTTTTTGAAAAAACTCGATAATGTCTCATCTCCTGATAATACCTTAGTGTCCGTTCCAAAAATTGAATTAAATAATAAACTTTTGAAACCTGTAATTCTTTTTAAATGTACTTCTGTTTCTCCAATTTTAGTTGGGAAAAAATTGTATATATAAAATTTATCAAACATTTGTTTATTCATTCTATTTATACGTCCAAATCTTTGAACAACTCTAGTAGGGTTATATGGTATATCATAATTAATGATTGTACCTGCTCTATGGAGGTTAAAACCCTCAGATATAGTATCGGTAGCTATCAGTATATCGTGGTCATTTTTTTGATTTTTAGGATCAACACCAACATCAAAGTTGTCTTTGATTTCTTTTTTCTTTTTTGTGCTTGAAGATTCTTTTGAGGTATAAATATTAACTCTATTTTTAAAAATATTTTTTATTTGTGAATATAAATAATTAGCTGTGTCTGAAAATTCAGTAAAAATTATTATTTTTCTTTTTGGATCTCCTTTAAATTGATTGCTAAGAAATTTTTTTATTTCTTCAGTTTTGGGATCTAAATATTCTTTATTTTTTAAAAAGCTCCAGTTTTTTTGAATTGAAGTTAATATTTCTAAATCATTTTTAACATCAGTTATATAGTTTTCATTGAGTTGATTTTTTTTAATAAAATATAAACCTTTGCCTATTGCTTTTTCTAACTTTGAATCTTCTTCCGGATCTAAATTATCTATATTTATATTATCCGCAGTATCATTTCCAAAAAGATCTTCTATATCTGGTAATTGTTGCCTTGGATAAATGGGAACAGCTCCATCCTCATAGTATTTAATAATTCTTTCATTTGATTTGATTGTTCTATCCAAGGTTATAGAGAATGAATGAGTGCTACTTTCAAATCTCCTAACCATCATTCTTTTGATAAAATCATGTATATTCTCTTGCTGTATTGGTAATTTATTGTTTGACCCCTCCTCATTATAACCACCAGCTTCTAACACATCATTAAAAAACTCTGGTTTAACATAAGTTAATGGTTTGTATCTTGCACACTTATATCCACTTTTTTCATTTCCTGGGGATATAATCTTAAGTGTATCTTCATAAATTTCTTCTATAGAACCTAACTTATATTCCAACAAAATTGGATCTTCGACCTTGGGAAAGGTTATTCCCTGCTTCTTTAAATCATCGTCGTAAGCTTTGATTGTTTTTAAATCTATTCTGGATCTTCTTATTACTATTGGCTCTATTATATTTCGAACTTCTTCACTTAATTCTTTTAAATCCTCTTTATTTTTACTAGTTTTTTTATTGTTACTAGTTAATGCCTTATGTTTTTTATTAATATTTTCAAAACTTACTAATAAATTGCTAGTAATTTGGAGAGTTGATCTAGTTGGTATTTGAAATAGTTTTACCAAACTAAAGATATCACTCGGTTTATTATTAAAAGGGGTTGCTGACAGTAAAATTACTTTATTTGATTTTTTGCCTTCCGCACCATGACATAGCTCATAAAGTTTAAGATAGTCTTTTGTATCTTCGTTTCTAAACTTGTGAACCTCATCAACAATTATCACTTTTTGTCCTGGAGTATCATCTTCTAAAGCCTCTGAAATTTTACCAGTGCTAAAAACTTTTTTTGGTACTTTAAATTTAAACAAATAATCTTCCCATTGTTCTTTTAAGTGAGGCGGGCAAATTACAATTGCTGTTAAATCCAAATTTTTTGCCAAAGCAGAGGCTATAATACTTTTTCCTAGTCCAACTACATCTGCAACTATAACTCCATTATGTTTATCTAAAATATCTAGTCCTTTAGCTATTGCATCTCTTTGATATAAATAATTTTCAAAATAACCTTCTGTGATTCCCTTGGGTGTTTTTAATTCATCTTTACTTCTGTCTTTAAAATATTCTTCTAAAACTCTAACAAACATCAGATATGGATCAGGTTTCTGTTCAAAGGGAAATTTAGAAGCAAATTTTTCAAACTCTTTAAAATTTTCTTTATCTAAAAGAGTTGTGGAATCCTCCCATGCCTCGTCGAACGAAAGTTTTCTTGCTACAAAATTTTCTGGATCAGGATGAAGATAAGTTAACTCTCTCCTAACTATAAATCCTGATTCAGAAGAATTTGCTGATCCTGACAGGGTTTGACCGGGGAATTAACTACTTTTGCAATATCTTTTTTAAATTCAAATAAATATTCCTTTGAATGACTGGGATCCTTGGTTTGTCTAATTTCTAAGGAACCATTTTGTAATTTTTTTTTGAAAATAAAATATGCATCTCTTTCTTCAGGTTTATCTAAAATTTCATCTTTATCAATTTTTGTAGCTAAAGTTTTTAAATAATTAAAGGTTTTGTCTTTTTTGGATAAATTTGTAATTATTTCATCAGCCTCTAATCCAACTAAGATTTTAATATTTTTATTTTCGATACTTTTGGCAATCAATTTGAAGCCAGAAAAATAAAAATAGGCAACGTTAAAATATATATTATCACAACCAGGAATTATGTTATTAATTATATCTTTTATCTTTGTATCAAAATTCCTGGAGTCAATTGCTGTAGCCATAATGGAATTTCTTAATCTCTTAAACCGTATTATTATTTTATCTTTTTGGAAACAATTTTTTAACTAATTTAAAACAAACACTATTGATTTAATAGAATCATGTATTGGATTTTATTCCTTTTCTCCTGTTTGCTTTTTTTCACTGTTTTTACTCTTTTTGAGAGAGAATTAGTTGAAAATATATAGCTTTTTAAATAATCAGAATTTAAACTAATATTTTAAAATGAATAAAGTAAAAGTTAAAAAAATTATTGGTGAAAGATTAAATTTATTTTTGAATATTTGTGAAAACCAAGAAGCCACGTATGGTTTTCAACCAAAATGGAAAGCTATAACTCCTTTATTTGAGCACACTCAAAAACTTTACGATGAAATACCAAGTAAAAGTAAGAGTGTCCTTGAATATAAACTAGGCCCGAAAGGTGATCATTATATTCGTTTTCTAGATAACTTAACTCTTTATACGCAAAAAATGCTTAACAATGGTAAATATTATTCAGAATTATTATTACGTTCATTAAGAGGACCATTTACATCACAAAGAACATTATTAGGATTAATAAAGTCCTTTAAGTATATTGATCTAAGAATAGACACTCTCTTAGCTTTTACTGTTACGAGGTCAAGATTAGAAGAGATGACATTAAATCTTTATTTTTTACCTAAAAGTGAAAAGCTTATTAAAGAAAAAAAATGGAGTGATCTTTATAAATTAATATTTAAAATAAATTATTCTGGATATCAGGATAATGAGTCAGACTTTAAATATAAAAAAAATAGTCGATTACAAAAAAAAGAATTACAGTTTATTTTAATGAATGAAGCCAAACTACATATTTCAGAAATAATGAAGTATGTTGTAAAACAAAAAGATTTGTATGATGACTTTGATCCATTGGAGGTTAAGATAAAAAAAAAAAATATTTCAAGACATACAAGATATAGTATTCATAAATTTTTAGCTCAAAATAAAAATTTAGACGATAAAGGTAATTATTATAGCATGAAACCTATAAAAAAATTTTATGATTTACTTAGCAATGAATTACACCCAAACAACCTATTTCTAAGAAATGTTATAACAACAAGAAAAGATGGCGTAGAATTAACTCTTATTACAAGAGATCATCTTAAAATACTCAAAGAATGTGATGACTTTATTTGTGAGACAAACGAGGTACTTTATGATCAAACAATAAAGATTATCCATTTCTTTTTAAATAAAACTAAAGGTTCAAAAAAAGATCAAGAGCTACTTAGAGGATTTAATCAAAGTGTTGATAATAAAATAATGAGTAAATTGTAACTTTAAAATCTTTTTTCCAACAAGATTCTGTCTTAATAAAACCAACTAGCTAAAATATAAATGGAATCATGCATTGGATTTCATTCCTTTTCACCCGTTTACGTTTCTTTTCATTGTTCTCCTCTTTACGTAGACCTTTCGATAAGAGAAGGGGTGAAACCATTACTAACTACAAATTACTTTCCCTTAAAAATACAACCAACAATAGGAGTTTTGATATATGGAAATAAACGGTATTAATAAATACTGTCATGTAAGCGCTTACATTGCTTATGATAACTGCAGCCCAGTTTACAAACAAACCTTCAAGTTTGAACTCAGTCCAAGCACCCATAACAGCATCATATGGGAGAAAATAATCAAAATACTCAAAAAAAACGGAATAAACGTGGAGCTTAAATCATGAAGCGGTTCTTAATTTTTGTCTCAGCTCATTTGTTTTTATTCCTATTAGTTATTGTTTATCAGGCTCAAGCTGAAGAAGAATGGACCATCGATCAATTTAACAGCTTAGCCTATGCCAGAGTATCAGGTGAAATTACTCATGGGGATTCATTGAATTTTTTTATTTCATCTGAAGATGATTGTGCAAAAGTTTATAATAACTTTACTTTTTATACTTATGAAAAACCTGGAGATATTAAGCAATTAATAGACAAAAACATTCCTATAAAGATTAACGGTGTAGATGTAACAGCAAATGTTATTAGTGTTTCACCTTTTTTAATGGGATACAGGGTATCGTTTAGTTTGGGTACATTTCCTATTAAAGAATACATGCATTTTTTAAAAGAATTCTATGATGAATTTCAAAAATATGAAATTGAGATAGTAGATGGGGTCGATTTTAAAGCAGCTAAGTATTTTGACATAACAACTAATAACTGGAAATTAGATAAGCTTGTTCCATCCGTCTTAGAGGCCAATAAGCTATGTAAAACTCTTAATGATTTGGATAGTTAGATAATGTTAAGAATTATTTTACTTATCTTATTATTATTACCAACAACCGCTAACGCTGATCAAGGTTTAAAAATTTCATGTCTTAATATGAAATATGTAGTCATTGGAAGAAAGCATGACCCTTTAAAATTTACAATGCAAGCTGTAGGGCTTGAATACTTTGATAAAGAGAAGGGTGAATTTATCATGATTGAAGCTAATAAATTAGATATTGGTGAAAATCAGATAACTGCAAGGTTTGCAGATTATGAATTAGGGTTTCAAATGATTTTGCTTGATGGAGATACAGAACCTAGCATGACCCTGTCAAAGTATGATTATAAAAATGATAGGTTCTTAGAGCATTATAAGTGTGAAGTTGAAATGACAAATATAGAATAAAATCAGGTGTCTAGGTGATGGAATGATTGCTACTTAATGAAATAGATAATAGTTAGAATTATAAGGATAATGACAATCCAAATAGTAAGATTAGTTAAAAATTGTTTTAATTTAGAATTAGATTGTAGAAAAGCTGGGAGTACTAATAAGAGTATCCCTAGCATATAAACAAAGGGTAATATCTGATCCATCATTATATCTAGTTTGTGTTAAGCAACGATTGTGCGAGACCGTCGTTCATTTTGCTTTATTTTATCAAAGGTTTTCTCAATTATTTTAGCTTTCGGTCTTAGCTCTTCATTGTTATCTTTTTCTAAAAGATTT
>Ga0208770_1001229_pt1 | contig 13188 bp, 20 predicted proteins | sample AntAceMetag02UK9_FD_184771 | JGI IMG/M metagenome (GOLD analysis project Ga0208770, IMG submission 184771) | Saline lake microbial communities from Ace Lake, Antarctica - Antarctic Ace Lake Metagenome 02UK9 (SPAdes) (version 2) | ecosystem: Environmental > Aquatic > Non-marine Saline and...
TCCACAGTAGTATCAGTATTGGCATCAGCAACATCGTTATCAAAATCAGTTTTACTAGCATACACTTTGCCTGTTCTTTTATGTTTAATAATTTCTTTTGCTTCTGCTGGTATTTTAATTAAATCAGTCATAACTTTTTATACTATTAAAAATTAATTCTGTCTAGCCTTTTCCCTGGCCTCTATAACGTTTAGTTTTTTTCTGTCTCTTCTCGTTTTTGTTTAAAGATTTCTTATGTTTTCGAGGACCCCTTTTTTTAGGCTTATCCCGTTTGTGATGTTCTTTAGATTTTTTAGCCATTATTTTAAGTGTACAAAACCATTTAAAGTAAGTCTACCATCATCTAAACTATTTCCAAAGTTCAACATGGATTTATGCTCTGTTTGTGAGTCAAATAAAATAGCTCTATTTTTGACCATATTGACTGTTGTATTTGGTACTTCAGAATTATCTTTATAAAAATTTGTTCCTGATTCTAAATTATCAGTTAAATAAATAATCATTCCAAGCTGACAGGCTAGATCTTTATGAATCCAATCTTTAACTTGATCTTGCCCAAGTCGTAAATGTAAATATAAGTCAACTGCAAAAGGCATATGCATTTCAAACTTTTGTTTAAATTCTTTTAAAAATAATTCAAATAGAAATGGATTACCTTGGTGAATAGCTTCACTTCTAAAACCAGGCCATTCTTGATTATCTTTAAACTCATCATTAAAATCTTTTAAATTATATAGTTTTATTTTTTTAAACTCTGGTTCTATTCTTGAATAGTTATCAAAGAAATTATCTATAACTTGTAGTTTCATTAAGCTTTTACATCTACATTAAAAGATATAGAGATTCTAGGTGTTTCTTCATAATGAGGGTAAACCATATGTTCAAAATTAGAGGGGAATAATATTATTTGATTCTTAAGAGGTTGAATTTTATAAAGATTATAAAAGTCATTTGATACTTCTTCACACATAGTCATTGATGCTGACTTATCATTTTTTAAAAAAACTAATTCTCCCCCATCCTTTTTAGCTTCTACATAGTAAGTCCCTGAAAAATTACTATCGGGATGCGAGTGGGGTTCATTAAAAGAACCTTTATAGTTCTCATTTATCCACAAATTATTTAAACTATATTTTAAATTAGGTTTAACATTGTAGTATTTAAATATTAAAGAAACTGATTTTTGTAAAATACATTCACAGATTATTTTATTATCTATAAAGTCTGTTTGAAAACCTTTTAAATTTGATTTTATAACCCCTTGATTATTTTGTTTTCTAACCTTTAATTCTTTTAATATTTCATCATCTAATTTATCATGAAATAAAGAATCTATTACAATACTATCTGTGAAGATATTTATCTTAGCCATTTTCCTGTGATCTATCTATTAAAGCATAACTTATAGCACCGGATACTTCATTAGCTGTATCTACTTGCATTTCAATAATATCGCTTGCTTCTAAGTTTAATGATTGTTTAATTAAATTGTCTGTAGATTTGTTTAAAACAATATGACCTATTGGAACACGAGAAGCTCCTGATTTTGTTATAAATAGATCAGTGTCTACATTACTTGCAGTATCGTGAGTTGCTTGTACATTTTTAATAATAATAGTCGCATCTGCAGGACAAGTTAAAATTGTCGTGATGTTAGTTGTAGTTAAATTAAATGTTTCACTTTTATATCTAATTGTCATGACATAAAATAATTAAAGGTGTTTTGTTCATTTTTAATTTGTTCTTGATAAGAAGTGTTTAACTTATCTTTCAAAGTTTGTAAAGATTGAGCTACTTGTCTTTGGTTTTCTTCAGTATACTGTGGTGTTGGTTCTGGTATTACTATATCTACTTTAGCCATTATCTCATTCCATCTGGTTGTATATCTGCTCTAAAAGTACCATATCTCCAATTTTGATCAGTAGAAGTGTTTGCAATTTTTAAACTAGCAAATCTAGATCGTGCACGAGTGTCAACTTTATCTGTAGAGCTTGTTACAGTGAAAGGGCCGAGAGGCGAGGATGTTGAAACGTCATTTGGGTAGCTTCTTAAATTAATAGTAACCTCTGCATTACCTGTAAGTAATTTAAAATCAGGTATAAATCTTCTTATACTCATAAATGTTTGACCTTCACCCAAATCAAAATCACCAGACTGTATAAAAGCAGGTATTGCTGTTTTAACCCCAGTAGAACTAACTTGATTGTTACCTACTTCATGAGCATAGTAAATAGAAGCACCATTTGCATTAGTTACTCCTTGCACGGTAGGAAAACTTGGTGTTGCAGTTGTGTCAAATTCTGAAGCATAAGGATTATCATAAAGTGTAGAATCATACCAACTAGTTCTAGCTAACGTACCTGTAGTCCAAGTATTTTCAATGTAGTTATATGTTACAACTCTATCTGGTTCACTAGAACCTGCTTTAGGATAAAACCAACTTAGTTCTTCGTATAAATGATTTAAACCTGCGTATACTACTTCTCCTGATCCATAATTTATACCTAAATTGTTTCCTTTATTTGTAAATACAAAATCTCCAACTAGGCAAGGTATAGATTTAACAGTTCCATCATAAACAAAAAAACCACCAGCTTGTCCCATCCACCATACTCTACCATTAACATACTTTATTGCGTGTTGACCAATTAACCCACAATTACTTCCAACCTGTCTTATAGAAAAAGTAAAAGGTGGTCCTACAAATTGCATTATATAAGCAGCAGTATCTGTAACAACTAGTATATAATCTTTACCTTTTGTAGCACCTACTATTTTTACACCTGAGTCTAGTCTAAAGGTTCCAGCAGTATTTACTGAAGTAGGTTGATAATCATTTAATGTTTCTTGGTCTGAAAATCTAATAAACATTTTGTCTTGTGTCGAAGCTGTACCAATTATAGTTTCTGTTCCTAAAACAATTAAATGTCTATCTCTCTCCGAAATAATAGACATTACAGAAGTTGTAGGAGCTCCAGATATTACTGTTGCTCTAGTTTCTAAAGCTGTTGTTGTAACTGAAAGAGGATCCCATTCAAATATTTTACCATTTTTAATTGTACATACTAATTTTTGTCCAAAGTGATCAAGTGCCCATGTTGCAGGGTCTAGTAGTGTTGTAGAAGATAAAGCCGCTTGTCCCCATCCTGTGTAGTATTCTACACCTGCTCCAGAACTGTGTGCAGATCTAGTACCACCTACTGCTCTAGTAATATTGTTTAAGTTATTTCCTGTTATTCCAGAGTATGAAATAAATTCAGCTCCAACTTTTATAGTCCCTGATGCAGGAAACCCTGCAGTTGAAGTTAGTGTAATATCTGTTCCAGAGCCACCAGTACCTGCAGTATTGTCAGACAAAGTACCGTTTAAAGTATTTAAGACTCCAGAAGCTCCTCCCCACGTAGAGGCCCCCCAACCATAACCATAACTTTGAGTTAGAGGCCCTGGTTTAATATATGGGTTTATTGTTGCTCCTCCACTTGCAGATACAGAAGTACCTGCGTTTGTTGCCATAGTAATTGTAAACATATTAATAGTCGGAACGGATACTACTTGAAATGTATTATCAGTAAAATTTTCTGCTGTGTAACCTGCTCCAACCGGAGGGGTTACCGATGTAAAGGTAAATAAATCCCCCACAGATAATCCGTGTGCTGCTTTGTTAACAGTGACTGTTGGATTTGTATTTATTGTTGTAAAGGTTGCACCAGTAATAGCGGTATCTAAAGGAGTAATATCATAAAAAGATCCTTCATAATAAATAATTAAAGTTTTATTAGTTCCTAATGCAGCATAAATATTACCGCTTAGGTCTGCATAAACTAATTGTTCTGTAACTTTTCCAAGCAATGTATTAGTTGTGATTTGTTCCCAACCACCAATTTTTTCTGGTAGTCCATATCTAAACCTAACAAAATCACCATCAGTCCATTGACCTTCAGCGCCTGTTTCAGTTACCTGTTTATTAAATCCCGGTCTAATTTGTACATTTGTTAAGGGCATGGCTTATTATAACATAATCACTTCTTATCTTCTATATCAGAGGTGCCTTCTATTTTAGTGTTAGTAAAAGTTTGTTTGTTCTGTAATTCCTCATTAAATTGCATATTCCAATTTGATACCATTCCAACTAAGGTATTACCAAAGTGTCTAAGTGTTTCTGCAGGTAAAACTAACTTTTTTTTATTTTTTATTATATCTATTTCTTCATCTGAAAAAATTATATCACATGCACCATCATTATTGTTTTGTATAAATCTCATTGTTGTACTCCAAAGTAAGGTCTTTTATCTTTATAGTGATCTTTATATTTACCATCAGCTGTCACATAGTGTAGAAAAACTTGAGAATAATAATCTCCTGTGAACTCATTTCGCCAATGTGGTATTTCAGTACCCTTATATATTACAGCATCGCCAGGACTTAAAACAACTTCTTCACCGCCCATAAAAATAGGCCAATTATTTTTGTCACTAGCAATATGTAAAGTCACAGAAAGCTCACAAGATGGTCTGTCTTGATGTTTATCTAACCTACTAAACTTAGTGTATATTCTAAAAAAAGAATAAGTGGGTAATAAAACATGGTCTACTTCTTTTTCTATTATTGGTTTTACTTTTAAAAGAAACGAATCTCCAATTACTGAACCGTAAAAAAATGAATCTGCATTATTACTTTGATTAAAATCAAAGTTATGTAAATTAGTTCTATGCATTATTTCAGTACAGATTTTTAAAACTTCAACCTCATCAGGAGTAATTAAATTTTTAATAACTTTAAAATTATTTATCACAAAGCCCATCCTACTACAGAAAATCTAGTTCCTTTTGTAACTGGTTTAACCATGTGTGGATACATAAAATTACTGGGCCAAACAATTAAAGTATTTTTCTTTTTTTCAATTGTTAAATCATTTTTAAAATCAGGTGTTGCAAAAATTAACTCACCACCTTCATAATCATCATTGATTAAATAAATAAAACTTAAAGTTCGTGGAATCATTTTAGAATGATCAACATGAAATTGATAATGACCACCTATGTTGTACTTTAGAACTTGTATGTCTATTATATCAACTTGGTTGTGCCTATACGGATGATATTTTTTAAAATAATCAACGGAATATTTGTTAAACATACTTAACAATAAATTACACCAATGAATATTAGTGTAGCTTTTCTCATCTTCAGAATTAACTAACGGCCAAATTTTTGTATCTCTAATTTCTTTGTTAGTATTTTCAGTTTTTTGAGAGTCGTTAACAACATTTCCGTTTTTAAATGATTCGTGATTACTACAAACCTTTTCAAAACTTGTTAAAACTTTATCTGCTAATACGTTATTGTGTACTTGAATATAAGAAGATAACAAATTAGTATCCATAAATACTAATTAATAGTTATTATGGTAATTGTAAAGTATTAAAATATACTGTTCCATTGTCTGCACAATATTGTTCCCAACTTATATTTAGGGGATAAGTAATTGAAGTAGTATCAAAACTTTTTAAATATTGGTTATAAGTATTTATTGCATCATAATTAGGATTATTTTTATTATCTGCAGATATAAAATCATCACACAGTTGAATCGCATTAGTAATCCACGCTTGCAGTTCAACAGCATTAGCATAACTAGTATCAAGGTCTATGAAAGTAACTGTGTCTCCACTTAACTCTGGGAATTTTTTTTCGTTTCTTACAGAATTAAATTCTAAATCAGTTGCGTCTTTTATTGTCCATTGATCCTCAATAATATTTAAATTATTTTTATCTGTATCATTTGCAGCTATTTTAAATAGTAAACTGTCTACTTTGCTAAAAATTAAGTATGCCATATTTATTAACCTCTGTTATCGTATAATACTAAAGCGCCGCTTTGACCGGATTGACCTGGTTGACTTGTTAAACTCGCACCAGCTCCACCAGCAGAAGCTCCACCAAAAATAATAGTGCTAGGGAAATCACTGTGCGCTGCTCCAGGACTTGCTCCATTAGCCCCTGGAGTTTGCCCTTGTCTTCTTCCTTGTCCTGCACCGCCTCCGGTAGCGGTTACTAATGCACCAACTGTTGTGTTTCCTCCAGCGCCTCCGGCACTGCCGTTATTCATTCCTGATCCTGGACTTCCTCCGCCACCAACAGCATACGTGTAAGTTGTAGAAGCTGAAGCTGCTTCTGCGTAAAAACCAAAACCACCATCTCCACCGCTTCCTGCTGTTCCACCAGTTCCACCGTAGAGACCACCTCCGCCTCCGCCTCCGCCCCAAGCGTAAGCTTGGACTTTAGAAACTCCAGCTGGTGTAGTGTAAGTTCCACTAGCAGGTCCAGTTTTGTAAAATATGTTTTGAAAATTTGATGAACCACTTCCAGATGAAGCTGCAGTAATTCTTCCTTGAGCATCCACTGTAATTGTGGAAGCTGTGTATTGCCCTGCAGTAACTGCAGTGTTAGCTAATTTAGCTGCTGTTACATTTGCGTCTAAAATTTTTGCTGTTTCAACAGCACTAGCTGCAATCTGTACAGTATCAACTTTATCTGTTCCGATTGCTCCGTTATCAATTATTGTAGTTCCATTTGAAATAATACCCATAAGTTCTCCTTAAATTTTTTCTAGTTTTAATCTAAATTTTTCATTAGATTTATTATTAATTAAGTATATATCTTCGGCACCTTCTTGTAAAGTCCAGCTACCTTTAGATCCATCTACTATATTGCCTTCTTTTTTATGTTCATTATTTAAGTGTAAATCCCCAGTATATATGTTTCTCCATACATTCCCTGAAGCACCTAAATCATAGGTGTCATTTGCTCCGGGTACAATATTGCCCGTAGCTGTGATAGCGCCAACTGAGTTTAAATTAGCGTTTACATCAATAATATTTGTCCCATTAGAGTAAACTATTTTTATACCTTTGTCCGTTCCAGAAAAAGTAGTACCTGTTCCTGATAAAGTTTTAAACTGCACGGTATAATTACCTACAGTGTTATTAAAAATTACATAATTTTTTTTAAGTGAATCTGGTATTGTAACTATTTGATTACCAGAAATACTTCCTGTAAGTTCTATGATTGCATTTCTTGCATCTGAAGATGATGTAGAACCATCTACAATGGCTAAGTCAGTTTGTGCAGCGCCACCAGCAATTGATTTTGCTACGTAGCCTCCTACCTCTTGCTCAACAATTTGTAAATTAGTATTAGTGATCGTTCCCCATAGACCAGCTTTTTCACCGGTAGTGATTAACTCAACTCCTAAATCTGTGTAACTTGATGCCATAATTTATTATATCCTTTTTAAGCCGCTAAATCAACTTCCGCCCAAACGTTTGTTACTCCTGGATCTATTTCAGCCCATGCTGTAACGTTTGTATTTCCTATACTAGATTGTAATAGTATTCCAGTAACATCTACATCAGCATTAGACGATGTCGTTACTGAATCTATAGAAGTAGCCATTTGAATGCCTGTAACTTCAGCTATACTTACTGCATCTACTGTGCCAATTGAACCTGTTAATTCAATACCTGTTAATTCAACGTTAGCATCTGCTGTAGAAGTTTCTTCCCCCATAGACATTGTTAACTCTTGACCAGTAACTGCAACAGTATGATCTGTAAAAGCAAACTCATCCCCTAATGTTAAAGATAATTGCTGTCCTGTAACACTTACATTAGCAATACCTGTAGTTGTGACTGCGCCAATAGAAATTGTTAGCTCTGATCCTGTTACAGAAATATCAGCATCTGCTGTAACAGTCGAATCTCCCACAGCAGTCTGCAATAAGAAACTTGGAAGAGTTCCAGCACCTGTTGTTGTAAACACCTCAACCGAAGGTATGAAGAAAGTAGCAGGACTTTGAGAAGCAAAAGGAGCTTCTCCAAAAGCAGTTAAAGTGTCTTGTGTAGTTTCTTTATTAGATATAGATAATTCAAGCCCTGTAATAGGCACACCTACATTTATGTCTTCTTCTCCTATAGCTGTGGTTAATTGAGATCCAGTTGTAGAAACTAAAACAGAAGATCCAGCGACAGCACCACCGTTAATAATTGTTGCTTGAATACCTGTAACATTTACGTTAGCATCACCAGTATTAGACTCTTCCCCCATTGATCCTGTAAGGACAATACCTTGAGGATAAGCAATGGCGTTGTTATCTTCTGCTGAAAAGGCCGCTTCAGAATATGCGGTTATTCCAAAAGCCATGACTTTTTAAATTTCCTCTAGTTTAAACTTATATTTTTTACCAGATTTATTATTTAATATGTAAAGATCCTCAGAGCCTTCTTGAATAGTCCAGTTACCTTTTGTACCATCAACAGCATTACCTTCATCTTTTGCTTCATTAGATAAATGTAAGTCACCAGTGTAGATGTTTCTCCAAACATTTGCCACTGCACCTAAATCATAGGTATCGTTAAGTCCTGGAACTACACCAGCAGCTGTTGTGACAAGTATACTTGCATTATTATAATGAAGATGTGCTGCGTCTCCTTGTTGTGTAATTATATTATCTCCAGCACTGTTTGTAATTAAAACAGAACCCGTTCCACCAGGTTTTATAGCTACAGTTTGATTACCTGAGCCACCTGCGATAAAGGAATTAGAGCCATCATGATAAATTTCTAAATCATTTCCAGTTCCAACTCTTATTTTTGTATTGTCAGGTAAATCTAAATTTGTTCCATCAAAAGTTAAATTAGCTTCTGCATTTTGTGCGTCTGTACCAGTTGCAGTAACAATTCTGTTATCTGCACCATTAGCCATAAAGTCAGAAACATCAACAGATATTGCATCGGCTGCAACATCAATACCAGTTCCTGCTCCAACGTTTAATGTTACATCACCTGTAGTTCCACCACCTGTTAAACCACTACCTGCAGTAACTGCAGTTATGTCTCCAACTGTTGGAGTTTGGAAAGAAGGTACTGCTCCAGCTCCCGCTGAAGTTAAAACTTGTCCTGAGCTACCCGTAGCTACTGCTACCGGATTACCTGAAGTATCATATGAAATAATATTTCCATCTGTTCCTGGGGCCATTTTTCCTAATGTGATTGCGTCATCTTGAATTTCTGCTGTAGCTACCCCTAAATCTTTAATTGTTATTGCACCAGAACTAGCAGCAAAGTTATCTGAACTAAATGATGCAGCTCCTTTAGCAGATGTAGAAGCATCAGCTAAATTAAGTGTAACATCTCCAGAAGACCCACCACCTGTTAAATTTGTACCAGCTGTAACAGCTGTAATATCTCCAACTGTAGGAGTTGCAAAAGTAACTGCCCCCAATCCATCTGTAGTTAAAACCTGAGCAGCAGATCCGTCTGATGTTGGTAATGTGTAAGCTGATAAAGCAAAATTTGATCCATCACCTTGAATAATTTTACCTGCTGTTGTAGCTAATCCAGCTACATCTTGTAATTGTGCATCTAGTCTTGCGTTAGCTACAGTTCCAGTTGTTAATGCTGTTGCGTTTAAATCTGTTAAAGCAGAACCATTTGCTGCCGGAAGTGTTGCTGGGAATCTTGCGTCTGGAATAGTTCCAGTCGCTAAATCTGCTGCGTCTAAATTTGTTAAGTTTGCTCCACTTACTGCCGGAAGTGTTGCTGGGAATCTTGCGTCAGGTACTGTTCCTGAAGTTAATTGTGTTGCATTTAAAGCTGTTAAGTTACTTCCATTGTTTGCACTAATGTTTCCACTTGAGTCTAGGATAACGGCTTTGGATGCTGGTAAAGTACAGAAAACATTTTTTGTTCCTACACCAAAGTTTACTGCAGAATCACTATTTGATGAAGAGATAATTGTATCTCTTGATAAAGTGTCTGTAGCTGCATCGGTTACAGTTCCAAGACCAACTTCGAACTCACCATTTTCGTTAACGATAGCGTAATATGTTGTATTAGAATTACCAATACCTGCAACAAACGATTCAAAACCGGATACAACTGCACCTAAATTAAAGGTACCTGTACCCGTTGTAGTTGAGGTTTGTTTTACTCTATCATTTACTACCAAAGCCATTTTAACTCCTATTTATTATGCTATTCTTAAAATTGCAGCAGATGTTGTGAATGCAGGGAACTGGATTGTAAATGTTCCAGAAGTTGCAGTTTTAACTCCACCAAAATCTAAAACACAAACCGCATCAGTAGTACCTGATCCACCATCAGTTGTTGTGTTATAAATCAATGCACCTTGAGCAGATAATGTTACACCAGTAAAAGATAAATCAGCAAAATTAGTAATAGCTATTGCTGAAGATACTTTTACACCTTGGTTAACCAAAGCTGAACCACCCGCAGTATATCCTGAAGATGATACTTCGTCACCTACTGCATAGTTTGTTGTTGAAGCACCTAAAGTAGCTGCTGATGTATACATCGCTAATTTAAATGTGTCTGCACCAGCATCAAAATCGTGCTCCCCTTGAAGCATTTGTTTTTTAAATGAATTACAAATTGCGTTTGTTGTTATTGCCATAATTATTCTCCTTAATTAATTTATGTATTTGGAGTCGGTGAAGGAACCTGTATTCTAGGTACACCATCATCATACTCCGATCGTCTTCTTCTGCCCATTTGCTGTAGGGCAAAATTTTGTACTTCTTCAGTATACTTCTTTTCATACAAGCTGTACATATCCATGGGGCCTTTTAAGTATCTAAAAGCTTCTGTTAGTACACCATGCAAAAGCATTGATTCTTGGTATGTGGAAATAAAAGTAGTGTTAGTAGAAGTAAATTGCGCTGGGTCTGTTATATAATTGATCTGCACTTGTAGAGCAGAGCTAGGTACGGGAGCTACTAATAAATTAAAATCGTCCCAGTTAGCCCAATATTTAGGAGTTCCTGTTGTACCATCATTATTATACTCGGAAATAAAACTAGTATCTCTTTTTTCTAAAAAAGTTCTATTGCCACTGCCGTCAATTACTTGAACAGATCTTATAATTGTTAAATCAGCGGGTAAGGAAACATATCTATTACCTGTTGTAAAATTTGAAGTAGAATATTTTCTTAAGTCATCATAATCAACTCTACCTGCAATATCTAATTCAACAGATCTAATAAAATCTTGAATGATTTGATCCGTTAAAACATTGTTATCTACTTCAGTGTAGTTACGAACTTGTGTTAAAAAATCTGGATAAGATATAGCCATTATGTAATACTCACTGTTACTGTTCCTATAGTTGAAATCAATTGTCTTCTTCTATTTTGAAGAGAGGGGTTTGCTGGAATCATTGCTGAAATACCTTGGTTATCAAAAGCAAAATCTCCAGGAAGAGCTAGGGTAGCATTTGCCATTCCTTGTCCGCCTGAGGAAGCAATTACTCCGTCTATGTTAGTAGGTTGTTGAAATCTTTGTGGTCTTGTATTTTGTAAAGCAATAGCATCAGCAGTAAAGTGTCTTCTTCTAATTTGAGGATGTTTAGGTTCAAATTCGGAATAATGAACTAAAGAACCGTTCCATTCTTTTACCATTTCAGTATACGGAAAAGCCATACCGGACCTATCTGATATTGCCTGACTTCTTTTTCCTGTTGCCCATTTAGCCATTATTATATTCCATTAGGGTAAAATGATTGTGGAGTAATAAATGTAGAAGCTCTTTGACCATCTTCATCCAAAGCTCTTTTTAATTGATCTTCATAAATTAATTTATTTTGTTGAACTAATTCTGGAGAATTTTTCATTGCTAAATAATAAGCTAAACCCGCAACCAGGCACGGTAAAAATCTAAAAACAATATCAGATTCATTAGTATAAGAACCTGCGTCTTGAATTCTTTTAATTACATAATATTTTAAATAAGTGTAAGTGTTTAAATCTGGAGCTTGGTATAAATATATTTTTGGTATTTCTTGTCTATCAACATAATATTGAGAAGGTTGTCCTACTGCAAGTTTATTAGGTAGTGCAGCGTAGGCTGATCTATCTATTTTACTTAACGATACGTCTTGGGTATTAACCGTGTTAGCCCCTCCACCTGTAGTAGATACATAAGCTTCTAAAACATCACTTACATCTCCATCAACAGCGTATTCTGCTTGACCTGAAACTAATAAATTTTCATTAAGAGAAACTTTCCAAAGGTGTATTCCTCTATTGGCCCACTCTGCAAATAAAAGATTTAAACTTGTTCTAGCAGATCTAAGACTATAACCACTCGTAGTGGTCTTCCCACATCGTTCATAGGCTTCTTGTATTATCTCTTCTATAGATAAATCAAATGTTGTGGTTCCTGAAGTTGCCATTATTATCCTTTTTACGGTTGTACAATTTCTTGGATTGTATCACTTTTAACTTAAACTTTGAAGACCTTAGGTTTTTTGCTATTGGATTTCTTTTTTGCATGCTCACTATCTCTCATGAGTCTACCATTTGGCATATAATGGTATCCTGAAGGTGCTTTTTTCTTTCTAGCGCCCCTAAGCTTACCATCTATCTGTGCTGATATTTGTCCTCGTCCTATTGCCATAATTTACTTTACCATTTTTATATTTATGTTTCCAGATACTGTATCAGAATTATTATTTTTTAAAACCATGTGATCAACAAAACTTGGAAACACCAGTAACTGTCCTTGTCTACATTCTGGTTTAAAATTCTCTTCAAAAACACTTAAGTTATCACATAAGTTTGTTTCATAGTACGAGGTTATTAATTTTACTGATGGGTTTATAAAGACAGTATTGGATTTATCTATTTTTTTATAAATAACAAAAGAAAAATGAGATTGCGGGTGATTATGTATTTCTTGGAAATCATTTTCTTTGTAATGGTTTTCCCAAATATTACTTAACTCTAAATTATGTGGTCCCCTTATATCTTTACTTATTAACTTAGATACACAACTTAAAAGATATGTTGCACTTTCATCATCTATCTTTACTTCTGATTCATGCGATGCTTCTGTACCAGACAGCCATCTTTTTTTAAAGGTTTGGTTTTTTAATTTTATTTTATCTACATCTACATTTAAAATATAAATTGGAATAGAGAATAAATCTATCTTCATACAAGGTCGACTGCTTTTCCTAAAATTGGTTTATATTTAACTCTACCCTCTTCTCTGAAGGCATGCAAGAACTGCTTCCTAGGCTTATCTTCAATATAACTACAATGACACCATCCACTGGATGGTTCTCCTTTTTTATAGAACTCGAGAATCATTTGATCATATTCAAGATTCTT
>Ga0208770_1001230_pt1 | contig 13184 bp, 13 predicted proteins | sample AntAceMetag02UK9_FD_184771 | JGI IMG/M metagenome (GOLD analysis project Ga0208770, IMG submission 184771) | Saline lake microbial communities from Ace Lake, Antarctica - Antarctic Ace Lake Metagenome 02UK9 (SPAdes) (version 2) | ecosystem: Environmental > Aquatic > Non-marine Saline and...
TCAATTTCTATATTTGCACTTTTAATTTATTGGTCAATAATACTATTAGCACCAGTTATTTCTAAAGAACATAAAGGCTATAAAGGTCAGTCTAAAATAACGCTTAATAAGTAGATCTACCGCCACTGATATCAAAGACAGCACCAGTTGAAAATGAGTTTTCCTCAGACGATAACCAACAAACTAACGATGTAAACTCTTCTATTTCTAAAAATCTACCCCTAGGTACTTTTGATAACATTTTAGCTACATGTTCTTTTGACATCTGATCTAAAATTCTTGTTTTTGCACCAGCAGGTGTAATGGCATTAACAGCAATATTCTTATCAGCTAACTCTTTACCAAGTGACTTAGTTAATCCAATAACAGCTGCTTTAGCTGAGCTATAAGCGCTAGCATTAGCATTTCCATCTTTCCCTGCAACGGAAGCAACATTTACAATTCTTCCGTAATTATTTTCAATCATATTAGGAACGATGCATTTGCAGCAATTAAAAGTTCCCATTAAATTTATTTGAACTATTTTATTCCATTCATCAACATCATAATCCCAAAGTGAAGATGTTGATCCAGTTATTCCAGCATTATTAATTAAAATATCAATCTTTGAAGATTTTACTATTTTTTCCACGGTTTCTTTAACACTTTTAAAATTAGACACATCAACGACATTAAATGAAAGGTTTGGGTTACTCACAGCTTTAACTGCTTTTTTTAATTCCTCTTCATCAATATCCCAAATAATAGCTTTCGCACCAGATTCTAAAAATCTTTTTGCCACATCCAAACCAAAGCCTTGAGCACCTCCAGTTATTAATGCTGTTTTATTATTTAAATCAAATTTATTCATAAAACTATTTATTAATTAAAAGATAGTATGTCAAAGACGAGATTGCAAATCCTATTAACCAAGAATGTGTTTGTAAAAACATTAAGTCAATATTCCAAATAGTTGAAGCAGAAAAAATAAAGCCAACTATAATCGAATATAATGCTTTAATATGCCAACCATTAGAATAAAAATAAACTCCATCAGGTTCTGTTGAAAAAATATCTTTATTATTTAAGTTGGAGTTTTTAGCTAAATAATAATCAATAATAATAACACCAAAAAGAGGACCAAAAAAAGAAGTAAAAGTATCAACAAAAGATAAAATTCCTATTTGACTTAATAATGGTAACCAAAAAATACCAATTATAAATCCAAAAATGACAATAATATAAGAAGAGGTTTTTATATTAAGTTTATTTGGAAAAAAATTTAACAATGAATTTTGTGCAGGTACATAATTTGCAACTAAGTTTGTAGAAGCTGAGGCTATAATGATAAAAAATAAAACTATTACAGTTATGTTAATATTATCAAGAGTTCCTATAATGTCTGTAGGATTTGTAAGTATTTTCCCAATATCCTCAAACTTTTGGTGAAAAATTACATCAGATCCAACAACAATGAACACAGTAAAAAATGAGAATATAATAAGATTTAGAAATAAACTTAAATTACCTTTTTTTAATTCTCCTTCATCTTTAACATACCGAGAAAAGTCTCCAAAGTTTACAAGGATAATAGAAAAATATGCAAAAAATGTTCCTACTACAGTAATTAAAGGAGCAATATTACTCTTAAGAAATACGTTGTTATAAGTAAAAATATCCGCAAATGACCTTGAGACCTGTTTAACATCTAGAAGAAGTACAATAATAAAAAATAACAACATGCCTGAGTAAACCGTTATTGCTGAATAGTTTATAATTAACTTATTAAATTTATGACTTTTACTGAATAAAAAAAACTGCAATAGAATTGCTATTAAAAATGAAGCCCAATCAATAATATTAAGACCTAAAATAAAAACTAAAAAAATATCATACTGAAGAAAGGTGTCATCGATGGAAAAAAAAAATATTCGAATTAAATAACTAAATGCTTTTGATAAAAAATATGTTTGAATTCCAAACATAAAAATACCAATAATTCCTCTTATTAGAGAAAAATATTTTGCTCCATACACACCTAGTGAGGATCTTAAAATAACAGGAAAAGGTAAGCCATATTTTTGAGATGGTTTGCCTATTAGGTTAGCTAAAAAATACACTAGAAGAGACCCAATTAAACTCCCAAAAAAAACTACAACAATATTTAAGTCATAAACAAGATATAATGAGGCTATTAAGGAAAAAGCAATAATACTTTGTATGTTGATTCCCCAAAAACAGAAAATGTCCTTCCAGTCCCAATTTTTATCATTTGGGTTAACTGATACTAATTCCCAGTTAATAAGGTTAGTTTTATTTTTACGCTGAATCATGGATAAATGATAAACTAATAAACTAAAATGCAATATCTTTTTTTTACATTTGTAATACTATTTTAAATCTAATGCTATTTCTTAAAAAAAATATTGGCTACTTGGCAATGTTTATTGCTGTAATCGGTTTTGGTTGTGGGCCTCCATTTGTTAAGTTAGCTTTAGAAGAGTTCCAAATTGTTGATCTATTAGCAGTAAGGTTTGCAGTTGCCTTTTTGCTTATGTTAATTTTTGCTCTAATAATGAAGGTTGATTTATCAATAAAAAAAATAGGTCTTACTCCATTCTTAATGGGTTTATTAAACCCTTTTCTTGTAACATTAAGTTTTCATGTGGGTTTAATGCTTACATCTCCAATTAATGCTGTTGCAATCATAAGCACAATGCCAATCATGCAGCCTTTTGTTGCTAAAATGTTTTTAAATGAAAAAATTGAGATAAAGGTTTTAATAGGAGCTGTTATAACAATTATTGGGACTTATATCCTCTTATCAAGTCAAAATATTATTGGTCAGGGAAATTATATTGGAGATTTTATTATTTTTGCAGGAATGACTTTTGCTTCAATTAATGAAGTTATTGGTCGAAAAAAAATGCAATCTAATGTTAACCAACTAGGTGTAAATACTTATCAATATTTTACCGGTTTCATTTTATCATTTTTGATATTATTTTTTATTTGGCCTAACTCTACCTTTGGCCATTCATTTCAATTAAATTTTACACCATCAGTAATAGCCACAATCGCTTTATCTTTTATAACTTTTGGTTCTTATTTGTTTTATAATTATGCCTTAAGAAGAGTTCCAGTGGGCAGAATTAGCCTCATGTACCCTTTAACAGGACCTATAGGCGCTTTATCTGCTTGGTTAGTAATTGATTCTGAAATTACTTTTAAGATATTTATTTCTTTAGGAATTATTTTAATTGGAACTGTAATTCCTTATATTAATAGAAAATAAATTCTTAAGGGTACATTACACTAGGTAACCAAAGTGCAATCTGGGGAAATACAATAATCAAAATTAAACCTAGAACCTGTATTCCCATAAACTGCATCATACCAAGATAAATATCTTTGAGGTCCCATTCTGGCACAACACCTTTTAAAAAATACGCAGATAGAGCTACAGGTGGAGAGAGCCAGGCGGTCTGTAAGTTTACCGCTACAAGTATTGCAAACCAAGTTAAGTTGAAATCTAATTCTTTAATTAGTGGTACAAAAATTGGCAGTACAATAAGAACTATTGGAACCCATTCTAAAGGCCAACCTAGTAAGAAGATTACTGCCATTAATATAGCTAAAATAACATATCTATTAACATCAAGATTTAACAAAAATTCTGTTAACAAAGATGGTGTTCCTAATTTTGAAAAAACTGCTCCAAAGAAATTTGATGCAGCAACTAAAAACATTATTAAAGCTGTAATTTCTAAAGTTTTAATCAAAGAACTTTTTAACCCTTTTAATGTTAATTTTTTGTAAGCTAAAGCAAGCAATAGAGCTCCAATAGCTCCTATACCCGCACCTTCTGTTGGTGTTGCTAAGCCAAATAATATACTTCCAAGTGCAAAAAATACTAATCCTGCTGGTGGTACCAAGCCTATAAAGAATTCTATCCAAACCTTACCCATATTTTTAGGTTGCAAATTTTTTGGTAAAATTGGACCAAGTTTTGGATCCAAATAACATCTAACAGTAGTGTAAAGAGCATAAAGAAATGCCAACATTATTCCAGGTAATATCGCTGCTGCGAATAAATCTGTTACTGGAATTTCTAAAACTGGCCCCATTACTACCAACATAATGCTCGGTGGAATTAAAATTCCTAGAGTTCCTCCAGCACATATTAAGCCTGCTGATAATCTAGTATCATAGCCAGATTTAAGCATAGTTTTACCAGCCATAATTCCAAGAATAGTTACTGATGCCCCAACTATTCCTGTTGCAGCAGCAAAAATTGTAGATACAAACATAACTGCATAAAATAAAGCACCTCTTGTTCTAGATAACATTAATTGTATAGCAGAAAATAGTCTTTCCATAAGACCAGCCGATTCCATTAATATACCCATAAAAATAAAGAGCGGGACAGCAGCCAATGTGCTTTCTGTCATAATCATATTGAACTGTAAGGTCATTAAATAGAAAACTAACTTTCCAAAACCCCAATAACCAAACACAAGACCTAAAAATATTAATGTAAATGAAATTGGAAAACCAATAAAGATAGCAAATAACATTACTCCTATCATTATTGCACCGATTATTTCTTGTGAGAAAATCTCCATTATGGCCATCTACCTTTCACAAACGCATAATACGTTTTAAATACTTCTGATATTCCTTGAATTAGTAGCAAGAAAGCTCCTATTGGCATGCAACTTTTTAATGGCCACATTATTGGCATCCAAGTAGTATCCATAGCTCTTTGAATTCTAACTTTTCCGTCTAAGCATTCTGCTAAAATAGATTTTCCACATATAGATGTATAAGCATAATCAAAACTTACCCAAAAAAAGACTAAGAAGCCTGGAAAAAAGAATAACAAATATAAAAATAAGTCTACTTTTGCTTGAGTTTTAACATTCCAATTTCTATATAAAAAATCAGCTCTTATATGAATGCCTTTTGATAAAGCGTAACCGGCACCCAACATAAACAATGCACCTGCAAGCATTCTGCTAACATCAAAGGCCCAAAGTGTTGGTCTGTTAAAAAAATGCCTACCAATAACCTCAAAAGTCATTGCAAAAATTAAAGGAATTATCATCCAGCAAACTATTTTACCAACTCTTAACATGTTAAGATCAATAAACTCTATAGTTTTTGCCATCCAAGGAATCATATCCTTAGGCATTTTTAAACTAGTTCGACGTTCTGCTATTAATTCATCAGTAATATCCAAGGTTTCTTTAACACCAGCAGAATGAGATTTATTTTTTACCATTTTTATTGATTTGTATCGTCGATTAAGTTTTTTCTACTTAAAAAAAACGGGAGCTTAAGATTACTAAGCCCCCGTTCTAAATTATCTATTTACTTTTGTGCTTTAACAAATGCATTTCCAATTGAAGCATCAGATGTTTCCATTTGTGCAATAAAAGGTACTACGATTTTTGCGTGAGCAGTCATGTGCTTGTATACTTTATCAAAAAACGCATTTTCTTTTGAGTTTTTTTCAATAGTAGCTTTAGCAGCAGCCATGTATTCAACAAAGTAATCTGCTGGAGTATCATGAAGTATAACACCGTGTTTGGTAGTTAATTCAATCAACGCTTTTCCATTTTCAACAGCTCTATTTGTGATGTTTCTAGTTATCATCGCTTCAGAAGCAATTTCCATTGCATATTTCTCTTGGTCAGTTAACTTATTGTAAACATCCTTGTTGAAGAACACGTCTCCATTTACAACGTTTTGGTGTAAACCCTGAAGGTAGTAATTTTTTAATACCTTTTGGAAACCAAATACTAAATCTGGTTTTGGACAACACCATTCAGCAGCATCAATTGTTCCTTTTTCAAGCGCCGGTAAAATATCACCACCACCCATAGAAACGGATGCAACACCAATGTCTTTGTAAGTTTGACCAGGAATTCCAGGAGGAGTTCTGAATCTGTATTTTCTGAAATCATCCATGCTATAAATTGGCTCTTTAAACCAACCTAAAGCTTCTGGACCAGAAGATGCCATGATAAAACCTTTTACGTTCATACCCATTTCGTCCCATAGTTGATCGTATAAAGCTTTTCCACCGTTATCAAAATACCAAGCTAACCAAGATTTAGTACTTAAACCAATACCACCACCTGCAACTGGCGAACCAAATAACATTGCAGCAGGGTGATAGTTAGACCAATAGTGAGTCCAAGCAGCACCACCATCAACAAGACCCTTGTCAACAGCTTCTAATGTTTCTTTCATACCTACAACTTCACCAGCTCCTAGAAGTTCAAATTGCAATGAACCACCAGTAAGGCCAGTAACTCTTTCAGCCCACATTCCTACGATTTCAGCATCATAAGAAGTTTTTGGGAAGGTAAGTTGTATCTTTAAAGTTTTAGCAGAAGCAGAAGCAATAATAGATACTGCAAAAACTAAACTTAAAATTAATGTTGTAATTTTTCTCATGTTTATCCCTCTCTGTTTTTTTTATTAAGTCTTAATAAGAATAGAAATAAACATTATTCTAGGTGAAAAGTAAAACTTAAAGTGCACTAATTGCTAAACATTAAACCTACTGTTTATTATAGTTATTTGAGTTACTTGGTATACTTTTAAGTTACTTAACAAATAATATTTTTATTTATTTCCTTTTGGGTCAAATGGGTAATTCCAAGCATCACCACCAATCATTTTTGATATACCTGAATAGTCAGTATCGCTATCACCCTCATCACAAAATTTTGAAAAAATTTCTAAAGCAGCTTTACCTAATGGTGTAGAGGCATCAACAGACTGAGCAGCATCCATGGCTAATCTTAAATCCTTCCTCATCATTGCTGCTGTAAAACCTGGTCGATATTTATTATTAGAAGGAACTCCTTCGGTTAAATTTGGTAGAGGGGTATAATTAGTCATAGCCCAATTATTTCCTGATGCTTCTTTAATTATAGAGTGAACTTTTTTTACATCCATTTTCAATCTTTTAGCCAACATTAAAACTTCTGCAGCCGCTATCATTGAAATTCCTAAAGACATATTGTTGCAAATTTTAACACCAACACCACTTCCTTGTTCACCAGCATGTAAGATTTTTTGGCCCATAATATCAAGTAAAGGTTTTGCTAATGCTACGGCTTCATCACTTCCACCTACTAAAAAATTTAATTTTCCAACTCTTGCTCCCATCACCCCCCCTGTAACTGGTGCATCAATCATCTTTATTCCAATTTTTTTTGCTTCACTACCAAGTGCTAATGATGTTTCAATATCAATTGTTGAACATTCAATAATCAAAGAATCTTTTGGAATTTTTTTTAATATTCCATTCTCTCCTAAATAAAGAGATCGAACATGCTTTCCCTCAGGAAGCATTGAAATTACTGTATTTGCTCCACTTAATAACTCATCTATTGACTCTATTACATTAAGTCCTGTCTCTTTTGCTATTTTTACAACATCAGGTGAAACATCGAATACTTTTACATTTTCACCAGCTTTAACTAATTGATTAGCCATAGGATTACCCATGTTACCAACTCCTATAAATGCAATATGATTAGACATCTAAATTTGATTTACCTCTGTTAATTATTATTGTTTTACTTTGAGTAAAATGATTCATCATACTGTCAAAAGCATATTCTTTACCAAGTCCACTCATCTTTATTCCGCCATATGAAACGTTTGCTCTTGGAGCAACGCACTGATTAACCTGAACAAATCCTGCTTCAATTTCATCAACAAATTGTAAGGCTCTTGATAAGTCTTTAGTCCATAAAACTGCAGATAGTCCAAACTGTGTATCATTCGCACTTTTCATAACTTCATCAAAAGTTTTAAAAGGTATGGCACAAGCAACGGGGCCAAAAACTTCTTCTTGGCACACAGGAGAACTTACAGGAAGCCCAGAAAGTAATGTTGGTTCATAATAAAAACCATTTTTATATTCTCCACCTTGTGACTGATTTCCTCCATGTAAAATCTTTGTTGAGGAATTTTTTTTCGCAATATCCATATAATACAGTGTTCTTTTAAGCTGTTCTTCTGAGATAATTGCACCAATGTCAGATTTTTCGTCCAGGGCATTTCCCATTTTAAGTTTGTTTAATTTTTCTACCACTCCTTCTAAAACTTTATCATAAATTTTTTCATGAATATAAACTCTAGAACCAGCTGTGCATGCCTGGCCTTGTCGTGTAAATCTCATTCCATCTATAACTCCAGGAATTGCAATATCTAAGTCAGCATCACTCATAATAATATTTGGATTTTTTCCACCTAATTCTAATGTAACTGGACATAATTTTGGAGCAGCTTTCATTGCTATAATTTTTCCAACGGAAAAGGAGCCTGTGAACGTTACTTTTCTAACTTTTTCATGTTGAATTAAAGGTTCACCACATTCCTCTCCATAACCAGAAATTACATTTAAAACTCCAGGCGGTAATTCTTGTTGAAGAATTTCACAAAGTAATAAAGCACAAAATGGTGCTTGTTCAGCTGTTTTTAAAACAACAGTGTTACCAGCTACTATCGCGGGTGCAATTTTTGCAACAGTTAAAAATAATGGAGCATTCCAAGGAATTATTGCACAAACCACTCCAATAGGATCTTTAGTTGTATAGTGAATTGTGTTTGGGATATTAGGTGGGTAATTTTCTCCTTTTATTTCACCAGCAAGTCCCGCAAACATATGTGTTAATTCAATTGCGGCAGCCGTTTCTGGTTTTGCCTGAGTTCTAAGTGCGTTTCCTGTATCTAAAGCTAATAAAGTTTCAATCTCATTTTTTCTCTCCTCAAGCTTTCTTGCAGCAGCAGTCATCATTTTTCCACGTTCTCGAGCTGGAATCTTTTTCCATTTATGAAAAGCAGTTTCGGCAGAACTAACTGCTGTGTCAACATCATTTTTATCACATTGAGGTGCTTCACCAATTTGTTCACCTGTACTTGGATTTATGACTTTAATTTTATTTGAAGATTTTGCAGAGATTAATTTTCCATCAATTAAAATTTTATTTGATAATCTCTTTGCATTATTCAAGGCTAAATCTAAATTTTGTTTAAAATTATCAGTCATTTAATTTTCTATCTCACCTTTTCTAGTTTTGGCAGCTAACCAACCACCATCTATTTTTATCTCTGATCCATTAATAAAGTCTGCATCATCGCTTGATAAAAAAACAGCAGCTCCAGATATATCAGAAGGCATTCCCCATCGTCCAACGATAGTTTCTTTACCCCATGCTTCACCATGCACAGGATCTTCAGCAAACTTTTGATTGAAAGGTGTTGATATTAAACCTGGGCAAATAGTATTAACGTTTATATTTTTTCCAGTTAGATCAACAGCTAATGCCCTGGTTAGGCCTAACACGCCGGTCTTAGCAGCTACATAAGCAACTCTATTGGGTCTTCCCATAAAGCTAGCAATTGAACCAAAATTAATAATTTTACCTTTACCATTTTTAATCATGTGGGGAATGACGGACTTACAACAAAGATATGGCCCTGTAAGATTTACAGAAATCATTTCATCCCATTGTTGTTTTGTGTGATCTAATATATTATTAATATGTCTAATACCTGCATTATTAATCAAAATATCAATTTTATTAAATTTTTTAATAGCTTCAGCCGCCATATTATTTACGCTTATTTCATCAGCAACATTAGTATTAACTACTATTGCCTCACCTTTATTTTCTATAATTTTTTTTTGAATATTTTTTCCACTTGCAATATCCATTTCAGCAATAACAATTTTTGCCCCTTCTTTAGCTAGTCTCAGACAAATTTCTGCACCTATACCTTTTCCACCGCCAGTAACTATTGCAACTTTATTTTCTAATTTCATTTAGGTATACTTTGTGAAAAAATTTATTAAATATTTTAATCTTATTTTACATTATTATCCAAGTAATAAATTTCTTATAAAAATATTTTGGTTAATTTATCAAACTAGTATACAAAACACACTATAATTAAATTTACTCCTATAACTAATGGTCTTAAGTTAATTGCTGGTAAATAGAAAATAATGATTTTAGATAATTTATTATCCAAACATATGCGATTTGGACAATTAAAAAGATCTTTATGGAATAACATCTCAAATGCTTTCAGGTCAATTAGAAGAAATAGAAAAAGATAAACTTTTAATTAAAAAAATTCTAAAGTCAGAAATACTTAGGACTGAATGTTCTTTAACTGAGTTTGGTAAATCTGCTATTCCTGTTGTAAAATCATTAATTAAATGGGGTAGTTTTAATAAAAAGAAAATAACCAAAGTTATAGATGATGATCTAGAGAGAGTTATAGATTTACTTAACGACAAAATTAGATTTAAAAACCTACAAAGAAAAAAAAGTATAAATTAGTTATCTTTTTTGTGTGAAACTAATTTTCTATCATCTTTTAACCATTGTAGAACGCCACCTTCAAGAACAGAAACATTTTTAAAACCAAGCTCTTCAGCAAAAGCATTACCAAGTGTTGTTGCAGTATTTCCATCATGACTAATAAAAATAATTTCAATATTTTGAGATGCTTCAGCTGCTAAAGCTTTTACTTTGTCTAAAAAATATACATTAAATTTTCCATCTTTGTCAAAAGCTGTCTCTTGAAATGTCCCTTCTATGACACCTTTTTCCCATTGGTTTTTTAATCTAATATCTAATGCCACAGCATTATGATTTATTTTTTTTATTAATTCTTTCGAATTAATCATTTTATAGTGAGGATCCAGTACATCAATAATTTCAAATTCAAATATCAAATCTGTATTAGGTGGTATGATATCTCCACCACCTTTTTTTCCATAAGCTAATTCAGCTGGAATTTTAATTTTTTTTTTAGTTCCTTTGGTGGTTCCTATTATTCCTTGTTCAAAACCAGGAATTACTTCTTTCATACCCATTTGCACCACTAAAGGTCTGTCCTTGCCAATATTTGTGTCAAAAATTTCTCCATTTTCAAATGAGCCTGTGTATTCAAGCTGGACCCACGAATGATGTATAATCTTTTTCCCCATACCAGGCTTATTAGTGATAATTTCAATTTCAACAGACTGAACTTGAAATGATAAAGATAAAAAAATTGTGAATATAAATATTAATATTCTTTTCATTATTTAATAATTGTTGAATTATTAGAAATAAATATAATTTTCTATATATTATTAGATTATTATTGAATTGAAATTGGTCATCTTATTCATTTAGTGTGATCTTGATAAATTTTATTTGAGGCTTTATCGCTCCCACTAACTAAATGCAATTGTCTTTGAAGTGAATAGCCAACTTTATCCTCTATAGTTTTAGCACCTTCATGATCAAAAAAAGATGAGGCTGGCATATATCTATAAGTAAGACCCGCTCTTCTTTTTCCAGAATTATTTGCTCTAGAACCATGAAATAAATAAACATCATGCATAGAAAACATTCCTGGTTTTAAAATGACTGAATTAGCCTGATCTTTAATTTCATCAATATTTTTAAGTGTCTGGTTTAAAGTAACATCAGTTGAGTCTATTGTGTTGTGTTCAGCTAATTTTCTATCCAAATGGGAACCAGGTATATATTGAAGTGGACCATTTTCTTCTGTCACCTCATCTATAGATAACCAAACAGTTACTGACTCTAATGGTTTAATAGGCCAATACTCCCCATCTTGATGCCAAGGTGTTTCTTTTCCATTTTTTTCTTTTTTACAAAACAATGAAGATCCCCAAAGAATTATATCCTCACCAATTAATTGTTTTACCTCACTAATTATTTCCGGATACATTGCAAATTTTAAAAAATCATTATCTCTTTCATATAGACCAGTTACAAATTCTGTATTTTCAGATTTGTGTTCATCTAAATATTTATCAAGTGTATTATTTAAATCTTGTACTTTGTCTTTTGATAAACGGGTCAAACTCTTAACTAAACCATCTTTTTTATAAATAGATAACTGTTCACTGTTAAGCATTATATTTTACTTTAACCATAAATGTTAATTTTGTCAATTAATACTACCATGGTAGTATTAAAAGTATATCAAAATAGAACGATTAGATTTATATTCGCTTTTAATCTATAAACACAACAATGAAAAATATATATACATGGTCCTCAGAGTTGGCACAAAGAAACTTAACAATAGCCGATCTTAAAGCGGCAAAAGGGAAAAAAAAATTTACACAAGTTAGAGCAAATACTATTGACGAGGCTTATGCGGCAGAGGAAGCTGGGATTGATATGATCATATCAAACTCAAAAAATGTGAATAAAGTTAGAAAAGGTTCAAACAAATTATTTTTAACAGCTTCGTTATTTTGGGAAGAGTTTGTAACCAAAGATGAAATTTTAAAAGGTGCGTTTAAGGCATTAGAAAATGGTGCAGATGCTGTATTTACTCCTAGAAGTATGAAAATAGTAGAAATGTTGGCTAATGAAGATATTCCTGTGATGGGTCATCTTGGTTTAGTCCCAAGAAAATCTTCATGGTTTGGTGGTTTAAGAGCTGTTGGTAAAACTCCAAAAGAAGCGCATGAACTATTCCAAAAATTCAAAGATCTAGAAAACGCTGGAGCGTTTGCAGTTGAGGGTGAAGTAATACCAGAAAATGTAATGAAAGAAATTTCTAATAGAACAAGTATGATTACTATATCAATGGGTTCAGGGAAAAAAGCAGACGTAATATATTTATTTATGGAGGATATTTGTGGTGAAACTGCCAAACCACCGAGACACGCTAAGGCGTATGAAAATTTGTTAAAATTAAAGAATCAAATTGAGATTAAAAGAATAAAAGCGTTAAAAGCATTTAAAAAAGACTCAATGAGCGGAAAATTTCCTGGGAAAAAACAATCTATTAATATGGATAGCCAACAATTTGATAATTTTTTAAAATTACTTGATTAACAACATCACAACATAGATTGAAAAAATTCGAATAATATACTTATAATTAGATTATTAATAAAATTTAATTTATATAAATATTTGATGGAAACTTTTGATTATATAATTTTAGGCGCTGGATCAGCTGGCTGTGTTTTGGCAAATAGATTAACTGAAAACCCTAAGAATAGAGTTCTTTTAATTGAAGCTGGAGGCAAAGATAACTACCCCTGGATTCATATTCCAGTTGGTTATTTTAAAACAATGCACAACCCTAGTGTTGACTGGTGTTATAATACTGAGCCTGATGAGACTATG
>Ga0208770_1001232_pt1 | contig 13170 bp, 11 predicted proteins | sample AntAceMetag02UK9_FD_184771 | JGI IMG/M metagenome (GOLD analysis project Ga0208770, IMG submission 184771) | Saline lake microbial communities from Ace Lake, Antarctica - Antarctic Ace Lake Metagenome 02UK9 (SPAdes) (version 2) | ecosystem: Environmental > Aquatic > Non-marine Saline and...
AGGTCAGGCCGCTTGTTAGATCAAGTTTTGGCCTTGATTCGACTCGCTGAATGACACCGGCTGCCTCAAGAGAAACCTCTCCGGCTGCCGCGCGTTGTTCTTCCTCGAAGTCAACCGAAGCCTTTGGTTTGCTTGGGTCTTCAAACAGGCTGTCTATCGAGATGCCGAGCTCCTGGGCAACGCGGTAAAGAGTTGGAACACTGAAGGAGGCTAAGCCTCTCTCGACCTGAGAAACGTGTGAAGCCGAAACTTCAATTCTTCTGGAGAGCTCCCGAACACTCACGCCCGTTGCCTCCCTGGCAACCCTCAAGTTTTCGCCAGAACGACGCCAGTGCTGCGATTCCTCTGGAACAGTCAAAATTAGACCTCTCGGTGCTCTTCGTAACTCATGTTACAGAACTCGGGGCTGTTCTGAGAGACAGAACACTAAAAACATAAAATCCCCTCGTTGCCACCTGTCGACTATCCACTGTTTTGTCCATCATCTCCGGAGCTGACGTTGGCAGGAAGACTTGATCTAAAGATCTAACAAGAATGCGCTGCCAAGGGCCAGCTGGTTCGGCCCAATGCCGTAGGCAAGCTCTGGATTAGTGGTCGCGGCCCTAATGGCGGCTAGTGGGTTAGACGTCCAGCCGGCGTAGTTCTTTACAGCCTCTTTCAATAACAACGTGGAGCCGGCAAGGCTGCCCTCGTGGGTTCTTGCAACTCCCCCAGAGACTGTGATTTGGACCGCACCAAGAAAATAGTCACCGTCGGGCTGACCGGTGGCATCGATAGCATCGGTCACCAATATCAATCGCTCGGCAGGAATCAATCGAGCGGCAGCGGGTGAAACGTGGCTGCCGTCGGCGATTAGCTCCATAAAGGTGTCGGTTTCGATCGCAGCTGGAATTGGGCCTGGCTCACGGTGATGAATGCCCTTCATGCCATTGAAGGTGTGGGTCATGACGGAATGCTCGTGTTGATTGAAAAACTCAAGAGCTTCAATGTAATCGCCAGCCGAATGGCCAAAGCAAAGCTTGATGCCGGCATCACTAAGCATTTTTAGCTGGTCGGCGCTAAACAGCTCCGGCGCCAGAGTCATTGAAGCAACAGTCCCAGTGGCAATAATTTGCTTTAGTTCTTCATCGGTTGGCTTTTTCAAAACGTTTGGGTCTTGCGCACCCTTGTGGTCATGGGACAGAAACGGTCCCTCAAAGTGAAGGCCGGCAAACCTTGGGTCTTTTGCAAGCCCCTGGACTGCAATAGCGATCTGGAGCATATCCGCAACCCCTGCGGACACCAAGGAAATAAGGCTGCGGGTTACCTGGTTTTTCTCGTTGAAATCTAGAATGCCCTTGATTTCTTCCAGACCCCGGCTGGCAGCAAAGCCTGCGGCCCCGTGACAGTGGGTGTCGAAAAGTCCAGCATGCAAAAGCTTGCCGGTGCCATCGATGACCTCATCGGCCGAGTGGGATTTCCAGCCATCTCCAACACGGGTGATCGTTTGGTCCTTAGTGAGAAGCGCCCAAGCGTTTTCCGTCAGCGCACCGTCATGAAAGATGGTGGTGGAGTGAATCAGCTTGCTAGTCAAAATCGCAGTCCAAATGTCGGTGGTTAGTCGTCAGCTTCTCCTCTAATGCTAGCGGTTTAGACCCATCCTTCTGAGGTAGTGCTACTTCCCCCCGCTATGCAGGCTTAGGCGATGAAGGACCGATGGAGGCTGAGAGAGCACAGGATTCTATTCTTAAATGTATTATTTTTTCTTAGAATGTAATAAGTTGTTTTTGAACGAAGAAGGCCGAATGGAAACGCAGCAGCTACTAGAGAGCCAGACTTGGCCCGAACAAAATGCACGCTTTAGCGGTTTCAGTTTTTCGACTGGAATAGCAGATGAGGTGCCCTCAACAAAATTTGGCGGTCGACTTGATGCCGTGGAGGACGCTCGATCGGTTTCCGCCAACACAAGGTTTGACTTAGCCTCGCTGACAAAGCTCTACACAGCAACCATCGCGGCAAAATTGCACGTGAGTGGTCAAATCGACATTCATTCACCGCTCTCCAGTTGGTTTGAGACCTCAAAGGAACTGGGTCAATTGACAACCGCGGAACTTTTGACCCACAGCAGTGGCCTTCCCGCTGTTTGGGAAGAGCAAGCAAGCCGCGCAGGCACAATCCACGCCCTTCTGTCGCTGACCCCCGATCAGAACCAGCGAGGAACCGTGGTGTACTCCTGCACCGGCTACAGCCTGTTCGCCGTAGCTTGCGAGGCGCTCATGGGCAAGCGGTTCGACCAGATTGTCCAGGAGTTGCTTCTGGACCCACTTGGCCTTGTAGAAACCGGATATTTGCCTGCGGCCGTGACTGAAGACATTGCAATCGGCTGTGAGCCTTTTGAGAAATTGGAATTGGGCGCAGTTCACGACCCAAGGGCAAGGGCCATGGATGGGGTCTCTGGTAATGCCGGGCTATTTGCCTCCTCGAACGACGTTTTCCGATTCTTCTCAGAGGTTATAACCGGCCAGACAGGGGTGGTCAAAGACCATGAAAGAGAAATATTATTCACCCCACTGGTTTCAGGGGACTGGGACCAGTCAATCGGCTTTAGGTTCCGCGATACCGAAAGATTAGGAACCAACGAGCACTTCTTTTCTCACACTGGCTACACCGGCACGCTAGTCATGGTCGAACCGACTTCCAAACAGGTAGCGGTGATGTTGACCAACCGTTTGGCCTGCAAAACAACCAGAGAAGACATGGTTCCGCTCTATCGGAGTTTTTCAAAGTCAGTAACGAGGGGAATGTAATGGCCGACCTGTTTACTACGATCTCTCAGGTTAAGCCGGCAATGAGACCAGCTCAGAAAAAAGTTGCCGACTTTGTCTTGAAGAATCCTGAAAAGGCAGCTGGTTCAACCATCGCCGAATTATCGAAGGCCGTTGGAATTTCTACGGCCTCGGTTGTTCGGTTTTGTGAGGACATTGAGTTCAGCTCGTTCACGGCATTCCGACTGGCAGTTTCGGTCGCCTCAGAACAGCGCAGAGTCGCCAGAGAAACCTTCTCCATTGACAGGGACGAAATAGACCCGAACGACTCGATGCAGGAAGTGGTGGCGAAGACTGTATTTCACGAGGTCGAGGCCATTCAACAAACTGGCAGCAACCTCGACCTAAAGACCTTGGAGGAGGTTGTTAGTCTCATTACCAAGGCAAAGAGAATTGAGCTGTTTGGCCTCGGATCGAGCTCATTGGCGACCCAGGATCTGAGACAGAAGCTACACCGTATCGGCCTATTCGCTTTTGATTCCCCCGATAACCACCAGGCCATGACCTCTTCTGCGCTCATGAACCCGGGAGATGTTGGAATTGTATTTTCCCACTCCGGGGTGACCCCTGAGACGCTCGAGGTCCTGAAAATAATGAACCGCAGCGGCGCCAAAACTGTTGCGGTGACCAATTTTCCAGAGTCCGCAATATCTAAGAGTGCCGACTTGAGACTGACCACCGTTGCCAAAGAAACTCGTTACCGTTCTGGCGCAATGTCATCCAGAATTGCTCAGCTCGCGCTGGTTGATTTCCTTTTCGTGCGAATTATGCAACTGCGACTTGAGTCTGCGGAGCTGCTACTGCAGCGCACATATGAGGCCGTTCGCGGAGACCGCATCTAGCAACTAGCTGCGGTTTGGCTTTGGTATCGCGTTTAGCAACTGCTTCGTGTAATCAGTCTGCGGGTTTTCAAACAGCTCTTTGGGAGTGCCGCTTTCGACTATTTCTCCCGATTTCATGACGTGAACATAGTGCGAGATCATTCTGACAACAGCCAGGTCGTGGCTGATAAACAAGTAACTAAGGTCCAGCTCCGCCTGAAGTTCAAGCAGTAGATCCAAAATCTGCTTCTGCACAATTACATCTAGCGCAGATACAGCTTCGTCCAACACAATCACACTTGGAGACAACGCCAAAGCTCTGGCAATTGCCACTCTTTGGCGCTGCCCGCCGGACAGTTCATGGGGGAGTCTCGTCAGTAGGGCCTGCGGTAATGAAACCGCATCCATTAGTTCTGCCGCTCTGGCCTTTTGTTCTTGGCCCGTTCCCTTTTTGTGCACCTTGAGCGGCTCAATGATCGATTGGGCAACACTAAACCTTGGATCCAAAGAAGCAAAGGGGTTCTGAAATACCGGTTGAACCTGGCGCCTAAAGGCCATCGACTTCCGCTGGGAGCTGAGGTCCAGGGGCTCCCCTTGGAATGTGATCTCGCCGCTATTTGGTTTTTCAAGACCTAAAAGTACATTTGCAGCTGTGGACTTACCGGAACCAGATTCGCCAACCAGAGAAACCGTCGTGCCACGCTTTACATCAAAGCTAACGCCCTTCAGTGCTTGTATTTGCTTGGTTGCCCCCTTGGAAGATCGCAGGTTATAGGTCTTATTCAAACCTAAAACAGAGATTATTGTCTCGGTTTTACCAAGATCCTTTGGTTCCACCAGAGATGCGTCATTTAGAGAAGGTGCGGCCAGCAACAGGCGCTTGGTGTATTCATGCTGGGGTGAATTCAATACCTGACTCGAAGGGCCAATTTCCACTAATTCCCCCTGATACATCACAGCTATTTGATCTGCGCGCTCAGCAGCGAGTGCAATGTCGTGCGTGATTAGCAAGACTGCAGTGCCCATCTCCTCAGCCATTTGCTCCAGCTGATCAAGGACTTTTCGTTGAACCGTGACATCTAATGCTGAAGTTGGCTCATCGGCAATCAGTAGTTTTGGCTTGCAAGCCATCCCCATTGCAATTAAGACACGCTGTCTCATGCCTCCAGAAAACTCGTGGGGGTATTGGCCGAATCTGTCTGCTGGATCGGGAATGCCAACCATATCCAAAAGCTCCAAGGCTCGCTTTTTTGCCTCGTCTTGAGTTTTCCCGTGGGCAGTGAGGGCTTCAGCAATTTGATTTCCAATAGTCATCATCGGGTTCAGGTTAGACATCGGATCCTGTGGCACCAACCCAATTTGACTACCGCGCATGGAGCGCATTTGAGCCTGAGATAAGTCCTGGATTGGATGTGTCTCCAGCAGGATTTCGCCGGATTCAGTTTTTCCATTTTCCGGCAGGAGAAGATTGACTGCTGCGGCCAAGGTGGATTTACCACTGCCGCTTTCACCAACCAGTGCCAGCGTTGAACCCGCGGGAATGCTTAGTGATGCTTGTTTGACAGCGGTGAACACCTCTTGCTTGGACAGCGTGTAGGCAATGGTGAGGCCTCTTAGCTCAAGTGTTTGCTCACTCATGCTGTCTCCCTTAGATCTTCAAGCGAAGCTGTTGCTACCGTTCCGGCTAGCGAGAAAATTAGTGCCGCTCCAAAACCAATCCCTGCAATCAGTGCGGCGAATCTAATCTCCGGAAACACCTGCAAAATCCCGGGCAACACAAACCCTCCAACTGACCCGGCTAGCACCAAGGCACTGGTTAGCGCGACGGGGCTGGCTGAATCTTTTGCATCCAGGGCAAGCCCAATAATTAGTGCGTAGCAAGGACCCGCGGCGACGGTCGCAAGACCAAAGGCCGCAAGCGCACCCACAGGCGAGACAACTTCCCAGGATACCCACGCGGTTAGCAGCGAGGCGCTAGCAAGTGCCAACCAGATCAGTAATGCCAATCTAGGTGGCAGCACCCTCGGGGTTAGGGAAACCGAGATCAAGCGACCAAGGGCTAATAGACCCCAAAATAAAGAGCCCCCGATGGCTGCCATCTGCGCTTCCAAGCCGCCAAGTTCACTCACTAGAACCGATGACCAGCCCGCGATTATGCTTTCTGCGCCGACATAAAAGATAGCCGCCAACATAAAACCGGTGATTGTCCGATTCGGTCTAGCTATGACCCCTTTTTGCTCCTGCGCTCGATCACTTCCGCGGTATGTCGTCGCAAAAATGATCGCGATAACGAAAAGCAAGTAGAACACAGTTTTAGAAGAAAATGCGGTGGCTGCCAGTGCGTATACCACCGGAGTAATAAAGGCGCTGAGGGCAAAAATGGCATTGAGTTTTGTCAACTTTGATGCGGTGGCTGGCTGCAGCGACTTGGATGCGGCCGTGCCAAGCACTTCAAGGGCTCCAAACCCTACTCCCATTACCAGGGCTGCCATAAGAAACAGTTCAGTGCTTTGACCAGTGCCCAGCAGAAATAGGCCGATAGCCAAAACGATGGAAAACGCTCTGATCAGTATTCCTTCCTGGAACTTGTTTGAAATAAGAGGAGCGAGTGCGACACCGAAAAACAGGCCTGCAAACATTAGAGGAACCGCGCTCAAAAGACTAGAGGTTGGCACTGAAAATTCGAGCGCCATAGTTGGGATTGAGGCTGGCAGAACCGAAGCTGCCGACCCTAATAGAGCAAAAAGCAACGCCAGCTGCAGTCGAGACTTTTTCCTAGCCAACCTGGATCACCATTGTCCTAGGCATCGTGCTTTCTTCATCCGGCAACCAATACCCCTCAGGCCCAGGTGTTAGCCGACCCAGAACCGGTGGTGGGGTGGCTCCAGTGGTGGAACTCAGAGTTGCGGGATGGTTATTGATGCTTAACCAGCCGATGAGGGCCATTGCAAGCGCCTCCTTGAAGTCACCATCTATCCCGAAGTCGTCGAACTTGATTAGGTTCAGGCCAGTTTTAGATTCGATGGCAGTTACCAACGTTTGGTTCCCGACTCCACCACCGGCCACAACTAGCTGATCGAGTCCGTGGGCCAAAGCTGCATCAGACACGGTTTGCGCTGTTAGCTCCGTAGCTGTGGCAACAAGATCCTCTGGTGATATTTCTAGGCCTAAGCCCGAAATGGCCTCCTCCAAATACTGGATGTGAAAGAGCTCCTTACCCGTGCTTTTTGGGGCCGGCAGCTGATAATACGGATCTGCAAGGAGGTGCGCTAGTAGCTCCTTGTTTATTGATGCAGATGCTGCAATAGCTCCGCCTTTGTCAAATCCGTCCGAGTGAAGCTCGTATTTCAAAACGATTGCATCAATCAAGGCGCTGGCTGGCCCGGTGTCGAAGGCACTGAGAATTTCACCGTTTTTTATCACCGTGATGTTTGCAATACCGCCGAGGTTTAGCGAGCCGACCGTCCCGGGCAACCCACCTAGAACTAGAAGATCGAGAATCGGGACAACTGGTGCGCCCTGGCCTCCAGACACAATGTCCTGAATTCTTAGATCAGACAGAACACTGGCCTGTGCACTCGCGGCAATCCAGGCCGGCTGGCCCAGCTGCAGGGTTGCAAGAACTTCATCGTGCTCAACAAGATGATAGACAGTTTGCCCGTGAGAACTGACCAAATCAACTTTGCCGTGTTCGGCAACAAGCCCCTTGGCCACAAGCGCGAACTCTTGTCCAATTTCTGTATCTAAACGGCAAACTTCCTCAATGGTTATCTGATTAGGTGGCAGCGCTGCGATTATTCTGGTGCGAAGCCCCGCTGAGTACTTTTTACCAACCGTAGCTAATACCTTCGCGCGAAGCTGATGGCCGATGACACTAAAGTCCACTAGGCAGGCGTCAATGCCGTCGTGGCTAGTGCCAGAAATCAGGCCAATTACCTTCATGTTCGCTCTCCTAGTGCCACTGCAAGTATTCCGCGACTTGAGGAAAGTAGTTCGCTGGCCTTGTCATGATCCAGCCCCAAACGAACTCCAACTACGGCAGACTTCACGTTCCAGTCATGACTCTCAAGCGCCCAGAGCGCCTCGGTTTCACTGGCATCGGTGATTCGTCGCACCATAGTAAGCGCCCTACGCCGAAGCTTTTTGTTGCTCGCAACAACATCAACCATCAGATTGCCATATGTCTTGCCGGCCTGCACCATGGTGATGGTGCTAATCATGTTCAAAACCATTTTTTGTGCTGTTCCGGCCTTGAGTCTGGTTGATCCCGCCAATACTTCCGCGCCAACAACAACCTCAATTTTGTGCTTGGAAATCTTGCCCATCGCAGAGCCCGCATTGCAGCTAAGGGCCACACTTAGTGCACCTACCTCATTGGCATATTCAAGCGCGCCCAAAACGTACGGGGTCGAACCCGAAGAGGCAACTCCAACTAAGGCATCCTTTTTGCTCAGCCCGATCTCTGCAGCGTCAGCCCTGCCAGCTTGCTGATCATCTTCAGCGCCCTCTCGAGGCTCAACGAGGGCATCTCGACCGCCTGCCATCAGGGCCAATACTCGGTCCGCGACACCAAAGGTCGGATAGATCTCGGAGGCATCCAAAGTGGCGATTCGACCAGAGGTACCGGCACCAACATAGACAATCCTGCCCCCCATTGCGAAGCGCTTTGAAATTTCCGAGATTGCATCAGCGACGTCTGCGGATTGGGCACCCACTACTTGTGCCACTTCGGCATCCGCCTTGTTCATGGTGGCTACCAGCTCAAGAACGCTGAGTTGGTCCAGTTTTCCGAAGCGGTCATCTTGTTTTTCGGTCTCTAGATTGTCGATGTTGGAATTTCCGATTGTGGACATTACTGCCCCTCCTTAGATCTTGGGTCGAGAATGTTTCTCAGAGAGTCCCCGAGCAAATTGAGTGCCGCAACAAAAGTCACAATTATCACGCCAGGCGCGTAAAGCGTCCACGGCGCAATTAGAACCAGCGTTCTTGCCTCATAAATCATCGACCCCAGAGACGGTGCGGGTGGTGGAGAGCCCAGGCCCAAGAACGAAAGAGCGGCCTCCGTCAACACCGCCCAGGAAAGTGACAGTGCGATCTGAATAATCGCAATTGAGTAGATGTTTGGCAGAACGTGCCTGAACATGATCCCGATGGAGCTCATGCCAGTGCTCCTTGCTGCACGGACGAATTCAATCTCCCGAAGTGATAACACTGGGCCCCTGGTCACTCTGGCAAAAATTGGTATGTAGACAACTCCAATTGCCATGGCAATTGTGAACCAGTTCCGCTCTAGAACCGATGCAAGGGTTAGCGCCAAAAGAAGCGGAGGGAACGCGAAAAGTATGTTGGTGACCCCTGTTCCAACTACGTCAGCAACGCCTCGATAGAAACCTCCCACCAAGCCAATCAGGGTTCCAAAAACCGCCGCAATTAACACGGCAACGGCTGATATGAGGGCAGTAGACCCAACGCCGCTAAGCACCCTACTAAAGATGTCTCGTCCGAATTGGTCGGTACCCATGAGATAGGTGATGTTTGGGGCCAAAAGTCGATCTGATGGCGTCTGGGCAATTGGGTCAAAACCGATAATTCCTAGATTTACCAGTGTCGCCAACGAAATCAGTAGCACAAGTACAAATAGCGAAGAGCCGCCGGACCAAGACCGAATGAGCCTGCCGAAAACCGATCTGCTAGACGCGCGCGTTGAGGACTTACTCACTCTGCCCTCACCCTCGGGTCAATGGCTCGGTAGAGCAGGTCGGTGAGCAGGTTGATAATTACGAAGGTGGCTGCGATTACCAACACGGTGGACTGCACGAGGGCGTATTCCTTTTGCTGGATTCCCAACAGCACCTGTCTGCCCACTCCGGGAAGAGAGAAGATCTGTTCGATAACCACTGCGCCACCCAATAGGTAGCCGAATTGAAGTCCGGTGATAGTCACAATTGGAATAAGGGCATTGCGAAGAATGTGCTTAAACTGCAGGGTTCTGGTGGAAACGCCCTTTGCTCTTGCCGTCCGAATAAAGTCTTGCCCTCGGATCTCCAATACGGCAGCCCTGGTTGTGCGAATGATTGGAGCTGAAATACCAAAGGCTAAGACAATTGACGGAAGCAGCATCTGCTGCAAATTCACGCTGGGGTCTTCAAAGAATGTCTTGTAGCCCAGACCGTTTGGGTTGAACCCAAAATTCACCGCCAGATATGTCAACAAAGTCGTGGCCAATAAGAATGCTGGAACGGAAAGACCGAGCAGCGAAAGTGCCTGCCCAAGGAAGTCTCTTGCTTTACCGGCCCGAGATGCAGACAACATGCCGATCGGAACGCCGACACCAAGTGCCAAGATTATTGCGAAAACTGCAAGCTGGAAGGTCACGGGCAGGGCCGCGATTGTGAGGTCTAAAACTGGCTGCTGTGCACGAACTGAGAAGCCGAGATTTCCTTGAAACAAGTTTCCCAGCCACGAGAAAAACTGCACCGTGAGGGACTGATCCAGGCCGTAATACGCTTCGAGGGCTGTCCGTTGGCCCTCAGTGAGACCCGCGGCCTCCGTGCCCAGCGATGCCGAAATCTGATCCCCGGGAATAGCTCGGAGCATAAAAAATACAAATACTGCGACTCCGCCGAGGGTTGCAAATGCACCGGCAGCTTTCCGCAGAGCCCCGCTTTGTAAGATCCTACGCATTATTTCCTCCCACCAATCAAAAGGGGTGCCCTAAAAAGAGCACCCCTTTTGCATCGGGGTTCTTGCTACTTGAGGCCGGTTGTCCTTAGGTACTGCCATGAGCCAGTAGTCATCGGAGTAAAGCCGGTCATTGTGTCGCTAGTTGCTGTGTAGCTGTAGCCGCTGAACAGCCACACCCAAACAGCGTTGTTCTCAAGCTCCGCTGAGACAGCTGCGTAGATTGCTTTACGCTTTGCTGGGTCGGACTCTACCTTGCCATCGGCAAATAGCTGGTCCATGGATGCGGATGTGTAGCCGGCAACCTGGTTTAGGTTTCCGGTGCTTGGGAAGTAGCGGCCATACATTCCATCTGGGTCTGGCTTGCCACCGTTTTGAGCAATTGCAGCCACAAAGTCTCCGGCGATCCAGCGGTCAATGTATGTACCGCGTTCTTCCACCTCGAGGTTCATGGTGATGTTGGCCTCAGCTAGCTGAGCAGCAACTGCCTGGCCAATCTCAAGTTCACCGGCATACAAGCCCTGGGGAACCATGACATCAATCTGAAGACCATCTGGGTTACCGGACGCAGCTAGATACTCTGCAGCCTTGGCAAGATCGCGCTCTGGGCACGGCCTGGCATTAGGGTCTGAACGGAATGCAGGGGATGTAATCGGTCCGGTAACTTCACCTTCGCCGAGTAGCGCGGAGTCAAGAACTGACTGACGATCGATTGAGCACTGAATTGCCAGACGGATATTCTTGTCTGTCATGACCCCATTCGAAGCGTTCAGCATTAGAGCGTGGTAACTCAGCTGCGGTGTGGTGTTTACGGTGACATCACCGGCGATAGTTCTTGCCGTGATTGGGTCACCGAACACTGCTAGCTGAACGTTGCCTGCGGACATAGCAGCTGCAATTGCAGCCTCATCCGGAAGCACTCGAAACTCAAGGGTGTCAAGCGGTGTGGCATCTCCCCAGTAGTTCGGGTTACGCGCCAAAATAACGTTCTGCCCTGCTGTTCTCGATTCAAGCATGAAAGGACCGGTTCCATTGGTCGCGGTGCTTAGGCTCTCCTCAGTGTCATCTGAAGACACGATTGCAAGGTTTGTGGTGGTTAGGTTGGCTAGCAGCCCAACATCTGCGGTTGCTAGATTCAGCACCACGGTGTCAGCATCAGGGGTCTCGATTGAAGTAACGCCGCCAAGGGTTGACCTTGCAACGGCCGCATTGGCCTCATCCTGAATGGCCTCGTAGCTGTATTTCACGTCAGCCGAGTCGAAATCGCTGCCATCGGCAAACTTCACGCCATCGCGAAGATTGAAGGTGATGGATGTTCCATCGGCAGAAACTTCCCATGACTCTGCAAGTGCTGGGACCACATTTAGGTCCGCGTCAAATGCTGTCAAGGTGTCATAGATGTTTTCCAACATGCGGAAGGCCTGGAACTGAGTTGCCTTCCAAGGAAAAATAGTGTCGGGATCTGCGGTGACACCCATTACTAGGTTACCTCCTACGGCCGCAGGCGCTTCAGCCTGCGTGGCAGTTGGTGCTGCTGTTGGCTCTTCTTCTGCGGCGGCACAGCCAGCAAGTACCAGTGATGCGACTGAAATCAGCGCAAAGGCCTTAGCTGGACGAGCTGACCACTTTTTTAGTTGAGTCATTTTGCCCTCTCTCTTATTTGGGTAATCGCCTAGGTTGCCAGCGAAATTTATGTATGTAAAGAAAATACATTATTTCCACTATTAATGTAACAGATTTACCTTTTTGTGACCAAACAGTTGCAAACTAGTACCAAGGGGTGGCAATGACGGTACAGGCTATAGCGAAATCACTTCGGCTTATCAAGCCTTTTGGTATCTCGCGAGGAACGAAAACCAGTGCGGAAGTCATTCGAGCCGCAATCACTCGAGATGGGATCACTGGTTTCGGTGAGGCGGTCCCGTATTCCAGATATGGAGAAACCACAGCAGGTTCAATTGCCCAGATAATGACTCTCCCAGCTGAATTTGACCGTCAAGACTTACTGGGGCTCTTGCCGCAAGGCGCAAGCAGGAATGCGCTTGACGCTGCCCTCTGGGACCTTGAGTCCAAAGAAACCGGAGTTCCCGTCTGGAAACTCGCGGGTTTCGAAAAACCAGTGCCGCTGCCCATGGGCTACACGGTTTCGCTTAAAGACACCGAGACAATGACCTCTGATGCGAAGGAGCATGCCGATGTCGCTCTAATAAAGATCAAACTTGGTGGAACAGATGATGCCAAAGTGGTCGCTCAAATACGACAAACTGCACCAGAAGCCAGGCTGATTGTCGACGTGAATGAGGGTTGGAGCATCTCTCAGTTTGAAAAGATGATTCCAGTTCTAGTTGCGGCTGAGGTTGAGCTAGTTGAGCAACCGTTGCCAAGCGATCAAGACGGTCAACTGGCAGACCTGGGTTGCCCAATACCACTGTGCGCCGATGAATCCTATGCCCCTGGTTCAAGTCTCGCTGAGATCTCAGATGCCTACAGTTTCTTGAACATAAAGCTTGACAAGTCTGGTGGCCTCACCAGCGCCATTCAAGACTTCAATCAGGCAGTCAAGCTTGGAATGGGCGTGATGGTCGGTTGCATGGTCGGCAGCTCGCTGAGTATCGCGCCGGCGTTCTTGCTGGCTCAACGTGCCAAATACAGCGATCTAGATGGTTTTTTGAATATCGAGTCAGACACTCAATACCCGATGTTTCAACACCAAGGTATGGTTGCAGCCCCTGAGTCGCTCTGGGGTTACCCGACTAGTAATCCAGGTCTGTAATCAAGACCAAATCACCGTGGTTTGCAAATGCGGCCAGTGGCGTTGATAAATCCGGGTGCTTTAGAGCCGCTGAGAGTGCGGCCTTTTTGGC
>Ga0208770_1001234_pt1 | contig 13163 bp, 12 predicted proteins | sample AntAceMetag02UK9_FD_184771 | JGI IMG/M metagenome (GOLD analysis project Ga0208770, IMG submission 184771) | Saline lake microbial communities from Ace Lake, Antarctica - Antarctic Ace Lake Metagenome 02UK9 (SPAdes) (version 2) | ecosystem: Environmental > Aquatic > Non-marine Saline and...
GGGGGATGTGGCGAACATAGGAGTGGGTGACCACTTCATCTTGGGAGTGTTCGAGGAGGGTGCTGACATCGAGGCTGTCGTATTGAGTAATCGCACTCTTGCTCATTTACTTCCCTCCTGTGTGGTGGGGATTTTCCCAAATGACGCTGCCGCCTTGACCAAGCCCGACACACATTGCTGTGAGTCCGTAGCGGACCTCGGGGTGCAATTCGAACTGGCTGGCGAGTTGAATCATCAGCCTGACACCGGATGCGGCGAGGGGGTGCCCCAGTGCAATTGCTCCACCCCAGGGGTTAACTCGGGGGTCATCGTCGGCGATTCCGTAGTGGTCGAGGAAGCTCAGGACTTGAACGGCAAATGCCTCATTCAGTTCAAAAAGCCCGATGTCTTCGATGCTAAGACCCGCTTTTTCGAGAGCCTTATGGGTTGAGGGAATCGGACCGAGGCCCATCACCTCGGGTTCCACACCGGCAAACCCAAAGGACACCATCCGCATCTTGACGCCAAGCCCTAAACGTTGGGCAGCGGATTCGGAAGCTAGAGCGGCAATCGTGGCCCCATCGGTGAGCGGTGAGGCGTTTCCCGCCGTTACTTTGCCGTGTGGCCTAAACGGAGTCTTCAATCCGGCCAGGCCCTCCATGGTGGTGGTGGGCCTTCGGCCTTCATCCTCGGTGGCAAGACCGTAACCTTCCTCTGTCCGCAGAGCTACCGGGATTAAATCGGGTTGGATGTAACCGGCCTGGTAGGCCGCCTCCACCTTGTGCTGCGATGCCATACCAAACGCATCAGCGCGTTCCTTGGTGAGGGCGGGGAAACGGTCGTGGAGCCGCTCGGCGGTGACGCCCATATCGAGGGCGTCCGGGCTGACGAGTTTTTCTGAAAGAAAGCGAGGATTGGGGTCAATGCCTCTCCCTAACGGATGGCGCCCCATATGCTCGACCCCACCAGCCAAGCCAATATCGTAAGCTCCGATCCCGATTGCGCTGCCAATCGTGGTGACCGCCGTCATCGCTCCCGCGCACATCCGATCAAGCGCATAGCCGGGCACGCTTTGGGGTAGCCCGGCGAGGATGGCAGCGGTGCGACCCAGGGTGAGACCTTGGTCGCCCTCTTGAGTTGTTGCAGCAATGGCGACGTCGTCAATAGCGTCGCGCGGGATTTCAGGGTTTCTTTCCAGCAAACCGATCATTGCGGACACCACCATGTCATCGGCACGGGTACGCCAATACACACCTTTTTCCCCTGCACGGCCAAAGGGAGTTCGCACTCCATCAACAAAAACGACGCGGTCTGGTTTCATTGCGGGCCTTTCGAGGGTTGTCCTCCCATGCTAGAGAAAACCTCGCCGATATGGGGACGACGATTGGCGGGGCACAAACCCGACCCTGCGACCCCTGTGGTTATTGGTCCTTGGGAACAAAAGCTTTCATGAGAAGTGGCGTCATCAGTGCGCGCTGCCATGACCTCACGCCTAGAGAGCCCAAGAACTCATCAAGTTTTCCCTCGTCAAGGGGGGTGGGGGGTTCCCAGCACACCCGCCGCAGGTGATCTGGGGTGAGTAAATTCTCGGCAGGAATTCCGGTTTCCTCGGACAGTGTTTCGAGCAACCCCCTCGCCGCGCTCAGACGGTCTGCCGCCTCGGGTTTTTTATCTGACCAAATACGTGGTGGCGGTGGGCCAGAGGAAACAACTCGCGCTTCGGGAAGATCCTCGGTGGTGTAACCCGCCTCAATTGCCGCCCACCATCGGGGCAGTTCGCTGCGGGACGCTCGACCGTGAAAAGCTTTGAGGCTTCCTAGTTCGCGCAGCGATCGAGGGTTGGCCAAAACCGCTGCTACGAGGGACCGGTCGGGAACGAGCCGTCCAGGGGCCCGGTCTATTTCACGGGCATAAGAGTCACGGTTTTCCCACAGTGACCGGGCGACCGCTAAGTTACGGGGGCCACGGATCTGATGGAGCCCCGACATCCGCCGCCACGGCTCTTCCCGCGGGACTGGGGGAGGCGCTGCCATAGCTGCCTGGAACTCCTCTTGGGCAATAGTCTCCAGTCCTTTGTCGATCAGCAACTGATGCAAAATATCCCGCAAAGCTGGTAACAGCTCCACATCCAATGCTGCATACGTCAGCCAGGAATCGGGGATAGGTCTCGTGGACCAGTCCGCAGCAGAGTGTTCCTTGGCGAGTTTCATCCCCATCAGATCCTCCACGGCACCCTGCAGGCCTACCCGAGGAAGACCCGCTAATCGCCCCGCAAGTTCTGTGTCAAACAGGTGCACGGGAGTGATGCCGACCTCCCGCAGACACGGAAGGTCCTGGTGCGCGGCATGAATAATCCACTCGACATCCCCTAGGCGAGCGGTCAGCTCGGACAGGTCTGGCAGCGGAATGGGGTCCACTAAATAATTGGGGGTCCCTGGGCGGTGAAGTTGCACAAGATAGGCCCGTTGGGAGTAGCGGAATCCGCTGGCACGTTCAGCATCAAGCGCGAGTGGCCCCACAGCCTGACTCAGAACCTCTAGGGCCTCAGCCCACTGCTCCTCAGTTTCGACAAGGACAATGGGCTTGTGGAGAGCGGCCGCTGGCAACTCTGGAACGTCTGATTCCTCTGGCTCGGACTCTTCCGTCATACGGGACGTCGACCAGAAGGCAGAGTTGATACCCCTTCGAGTGTCGGGGGAAAACCTGCCAACATGCAGACAAATTCGCTCCACGCTTCGAGATGGGGGGTGAGGTCGCTGGTGATTGGGCTCCACGATGCCCGCACTTCAACCTGTGCGCCGGAGCCTTCCGATTCCAAATCGCCAAAGCCCCGCGACAGCACCGTGGTGGTGGTCCCGGCAGCGCGCCGGTAGCTTGCACCCCGGGTGTCGAGAGCGTCAATCAGCCAAGACCAGGCCACATCGGGGAGGAATTGGTCGGCACCCATGTCCTTGTCAACGGGTGCTTGAGCAAAGACGACCATTCGGTATACCGAACTCCAGGACGCTGGAGCGCTCGGATCACACAAAAATACGAGACGTCCTGTCCCGAATTCTTGGTCATCCGTTGTCGCACCGGGTTCAACATCGGCAGCCCAGGCCCGCTGGTAGGGAGCCAGTCCCTGCGGGGCTGCGGTTTCAATCACGCGAAGCTCAGGTCGGAACACCGCTTTTTCCGCCGCGGTGAGGGCGTCCTCAAATTCTGTAGGAATTTCTTTGACCGAATCTTCCGAATTCACACCTAAAGGATAGAGCGGGGATCGCTCAAGATTCAGGGGGCGCGCCGCGAAGAGCATGGTGATGGTAATACAACATCCGAGCTTCATCGGTGTAGATCCGCGGGGCCGGAGTCGAGGATGGTGGGAGGGGCCACCACAGAGGGCGACCCTCCCTGGCGCTCAACGGCGGGGGTGTGACGGCAAGCCATAAATCGTCGCACAGCGGTTGGAAGTGTTGCCACACCTTCTGCCCACCCTCAATCAGCAAGCTACCGCCCCCTACTTCGTGGCGAATAAGGGCAGCAAGGTCTTGCGCGGAAGCTCCCGGTGGGATGAGCGCGACGCGGTGTGGGACATCCCGGAGGGTCTGTTCGACAACGCTGTGGCCTTGTGTGCCGGTAAGGACAAGGATGTCGCCATATCCCGAAGTACTAGGGATGATGTTCTCGGCAGCGATGACCCCGGTGTGGGAGAGAATCACCAAGGTTTTGTCTGCGGGAACGGGAACTCTTTCCGCGTGAAGTGTCCCGGCACCGACGACGACGGCATCAGAAAGCCCCCGAAGGAGACGCAATACTGCCCGATCTTCGCCCGCACTGAGCGAACCACTGGTGCCGTTACCTCCCCGTGTTGCGCCCGCAGAATTTGTGACCATGACGGCTCGGGTCCAAACCGCTGTGGGGGGAGTGAGCGAAGCAAGAAAGGCCCGTCTCTGGGTCTCCTGCGTCAGATCATACGATTCCGAGGGGGCTGGTGAGAGGCGGTGCAGCGTCACACGGAGGATTCTTGTATCTGGCGTTTGATGCGCCAGAGCATCCCCGACATTCCCCGCAGTCGAAGCATACTGACGGCGTTTTGCAAACCCAACTGGAGCGGAAAATCTGGCGGGGTATCAAGAATCTCTTGCCGGGTCATTCCCTTCAGGCCGTGCACAAGAATCGACGCAAAACCCCGTGTGGTGGGTGCTTCTGGTGGGGCTTGAGCCATCACCTCAACCGCTTCGGCTTCAACGAGTACAGAAATAAAGACCGGTGACTGACACTCCTCGACACGCTCCCAGTGATCCTCTTCTACCGTGCCTTCCAAAACTTCCGGCAGTGAATCTGAATACTCCAACAAAAGCTGGAGTCGGTCGGGGACCTCAAGAGCCAAAAAGTCATCGCGAATTGCTGCCAAGGAGGCTGGCAACGCTGCGCTCTCGTTCACCGTTCTAGGACACTTCCCCTGGCTGTGTGCCGGTGTGAATCGGCACCCTCACAGCAGAACCCCATTCGGTCCAGGAACCGTCATAATTTTTGACCGAATCAAACCCGAGCAGATATTTCATCACAAACCAGGTGTGGCTGGAGCGCTCCCCAATCCTGCAGTAGGTGATGACTTCAGCGTTGGGGTCAAAGCCTTGTTCTTCAACGTAGAGCGACCGAAGTTCCTCGGCGTTGCGGAAAGTGCTGTCCTCGTTGGCGGCGCGAGCCCAAGGAATACTTTTTGCGGTGGGAATATGGCCGCCACGGAGGGCCCCCTCTTCGGGGTAGGCGGGCATGTGGGTTCGTTCACCGCTGTACTCTTCTGGACTTCTCACGTCGATAAGAGGTTTGCCAAGGTGAGCGAGGACGTCTTCTTTGAACGCTCTAATCTGCGTGTCATCCCGCTGAATCACGGGGTAGCTAGAGGGTGTGGGGTGTGGGATTTCCCGTGTCATTTCTCCGCCGCTCGCGACCCAAGCATCCCGCCCGCCGTTCAGGAGTCGAACATCGGGGTGACCAAAAAGTGTGAAAACCCACAGCGCATAGGCAGCCCACCAGTTGCTTTTATCGCCATAGATTACGACGGTGTCGTCTCGGGAAATTCCCTTAGCTTGCATGAGGGCTGCGAAGCCGGCCCCATCCACATAGTCCCGCACTACAGGGTCATTCAGTTCTGTGTGCCAGTCAATTTTTATCGCACCGGGGATGTGGCCGGTGTCGTAGAGAAGGATGTCTTCGTTGGATTCAAGAATGTGGAGACCTGGGGTCCCTGCGTGTGCCGCCAGCCACTCGACTCCCACGAGTCGTTCAGGATTTGCGTACTCAGAAAGGTCAGGTGATGAATCGAATGGTACGGGCACGTTTTCTCCTTGAATGGAACGCGACTCTCTGGTGGAGCCCGATACGCTAGAACCCTATTCTGCCAGGGCCCCCTGAATCGTAGCGGGGAATGTGACGAAGCGAGTCGGATGCCACAGCACTTTCCTGCGGATCACACCAGGGTGAGCCTGTGTGAGTCGCACCCCGTGATGTCGATTGACGCCATGTTGGAGCACTTTGTGCCGCCCGAGCAGTTTGCGTCCTCCACTCTGGAAAACTACGTGCCAGATCCTCGGTATCCCAGTCAGGAGGAGGCACGTGTCAAGGCCATGGCTTTTGCCCGCACAAACACTCCCGCGAAGCGATGGGGCGCCAGCGCTAAGACCTCTGGCGCCAAGCCTGGCATCTATCTCGATGGAGGTTTTGGGGTAGGGAAAACCCATCTTCTGGCATCGATGTGGCACCTCATCCCAGGACGCACCTATTACGGAACTTTCATCGAGTTCACGGCCCTGGTGGGGGCACTGGGCTACCGGGGCGCCGTCGACCATCTCACGGGAGCATCGTTTCTTGCCATCGATGAGTTTGAGCTTGACGACCCGGGCGACACGATGGTGATGTCGCGGCTACTCGGTGAGTTAGTCGCCACAGGAACAAGAGTCGCCGCAACGTCCAACACGCCGCCAGCGGCACTCGGCGAGGGGCGGTTTGCGGCGGAGGACTTTCTCCGCGAAATTACGGCGCTGTCGGAGAAGTTCGACACAATTCGCATTGATGGCGAAGATTACCGAAAGCGCGACTTTGAAGGGCACGCCATTGTCACCCCACCGGAAAAGTGGGAGGAGTCCGTTTCGGCACTAAACGGGGTGGTGGCGGTTGATGAGTTTGCGCAGGTGGTGTCCCATTTGGCCACCATCCATCCAAGCCGTTTTGTGGGGCTAGTGGAAAACATTGACGCTGTCGCGTGGAATAACGTCACGCAGCTCCACAACCAAGCGGAAGCTCTGCGACTCGTAGCGCTGGTCGACCGTCTCTATGACGCCCGGGTCGGGATACTCAACACCGGGGTAGCACTTGACGAGGTGTTCGATGACACCATGCTCTCTGGCGGCTATCGGAAAAAGTACCTCCGGGCCACATCACGAATGATCGCCCTAACACGACGCATGGCGGAACCGCAGGAAACGACCTAACCACTGGTTTAGACTGACCAAAATTGACATAGATTGGGTCTTCCATGGCACAGAAACCTGCCCCCACTGGAGCGTTAGCGACATCTAAATACCGCGAGGCTCTCTGGATTGAACGGATTCTCCGCCAAGAGACAATCGGTGGTTTGATCATTGTTGGCGCTGCTGTTATTGCGGTAATCCTTGCAAACTCTCCGCTGGCAGATAACTATTTCGGTTTTCGAGACACCTACCTAACACTCGCGTTCGGGGATTTTGCGTGGAAGATCAGTGTAGGTAAGTTCACCGCGGACGGACTTCTTGCCATCTTCTTTTTTCTGGTCGGCCTTGAGCTAAAGCGGGAGTTTGTCTCCGGGGAGCTTCGCGACCCCCGAAAGGCATTGGTCCCTGTTGTCGCCGCCATTGGTGGCGTGTTGGTTCCTGCTGGCCTTTACCTGTACATCGTTACCTCCATGGGCGAACCCGATGCCACGAGGGGTTGGGCTATTCCCATTGCCACCGATATTGCGTTTGCTTTGGCGGTTTTGGCGCTGGTTGGGACTTGGCTGCCCCTGGCGCTTCGAACTTTCCTTCTCACGCTTGCGGTGGTAGACGACCTTATTGGAATTACCATCATTGCGGTCGTGTACACGGAGGAAGTGGTCCTCAGCAGCCTCATTATTTCCCTCATTTTTGTCGTGATTTATGGTGTGGTGGCGCAGCGCTATCGGGATCTCTTCCACCTCCGGCCCGGTGCAGCCTGGGTAATCTTGGTGCCCTTGGGCCTTGTGGCCTGGTTCTTTATGTACAGTTCTGGAGTCCACGCAACTATTGCCGGCGTGTTGCTCGCAATGACGGTCCCAGTATTGAGGCCCAAGAAAGAGCGGCTTGCCCACCCGAATTCGGAAGAAGAGGGATTAGCGGAGGTCTTCGAACACCGATTCCGTCCTCTTTCTGCTGGTATTGCTGTCCCACTGTTTGCGTTCTTTGCTGCCGGCGTGAGTCTCGGTAATGCGGATCAAACGTTCTGGTACCTGTTGACCCAGCCTGTTTCGGTCGCCATCATCGCCGCCCTGGTCATTGGTAAACCGGTGGGAGTGCTTGTGGCGACGTGGTTGGTCACCCGATTGCCTGGCGTTTCTATGCCCAAAGGAATGGCGTGGATTGATCTCCTGGGTGTGGCGTTGCTCGCCGGTATTGGCTTCACCGTGTCACTGCTCATTGGTGAGCTGAGTTTTGGCGTGGGTAACCTTCTCGGCGATGAAGCAAAAATTGGCGTTCTCTTCGGTTCTCTCCTCGCCGCCGGGCTAGCGGCACTGGTGTTGATTGGGCGGAACCGGCACTACCGTGAAGTCCGAAAGCTCGAGGAAGTAGACCGCGATCATGACGGTATTCCTGACATTTATCAGGACTCTGAGGAAATCAAGCCGTAACATTCGAGGGCTTTTCGACACGTCGTTGTAACACCCCCGCCCCTGGTTGGTAACTCCGGGGGGCGAGACTAAGCGCGTTCGACCGCAGCTGCGGTGCGGACTCACTTAATATTCCAGGGGGAAGAAATGGATTCTGGTCAACTAGCGTGGGGGATTACCGCCACAGCTTTAGTGTTGCTCATGACACCAGGTGTGGCGTTCTTTTATGGCGGTCTCGTCAAAGCCAAGAGCGTCATCAGCATGATGATGATGAGCTTCGGTGCGCTCGCCTTGGTTGGCGTGCTGTGGGTTCTCTACGGTTATGGAATGTCGGCTGTTGACGGCCCCGGACAATTTGCCGGAAGCCCATTCTCCGCTTTTGGTCTCGCAGGTCTCGGTAACGAGGACCTCCTCGGCGCTGCCTTCGGTGCCACTTTTGCGATCATCACCGTTGCGCTGATTTCTGGTGCGATTGCGGATCGTGCCAAGTTCGGTTCGTGGATGGTGTTTGCCGGTATCTGGGTCACTGTTGTTTACTTCCCCGTGGCCGCATGGGTGTGGGGTGGCGGCTGGGCGTACGAGCTCGGTAACCTGCTCGGCGACTACCCGTCAGTCATTGACTACGCCGGTGGAACTGCTGTACACATCAACGCTGGTGCTGCTGCGCTCGCACTTTCGCTTGTTCTGGGTCGACGCGTTGTCTTCCGCAAGGGCGCACACAAGCCCCACAACGTGCCACTGGTCCTCCTCGGCGCAGCGCTCCTGTGGTTCGGCTGGTTCGGGTTCAACGCTGGAGCTGAATTCCTTGCAGAAGGTATGCCAGGGGTTGGACTCATCGTTGTCAACACTCTCGGTGCAACCTCCGCAGCCATCCTTGGTTGGATGGTCATTGAGAAGCTCAAAGATGGCAAGGCAACCGCGGTTGGTGCTGCCTCGGGTGCCGTCACCGGTCTCGTCGCTATCACCCCTGCTTGTGCAAACCTGACCCCTGGTTGGGCGTTGGTACTGGGTGTTGTCGCCGGAATTATTTCCGCACTCGCCGTGGACCTCAAGTTCAAGCTCGGCTATGACGATTCACTCGACGTCGTGGGTATCCACCTCGTTGCGGGTCTTGTCGGAACGCTGTACCTCGGGCTCTTCGCAACCGACACTGGACTGTTCACCGGTGGGGACTTCGGTCAGCTCACGGTTCAGGCCATCGCAGCGTTTGGCATCATGGCGTACTCCTTCGTGGTGGCGCTGGTGCTGGGCTTCGTTATCCAGAAGACCATGGGCTTCCGGGTGACCAGCGAAGACGAGGTAGCAGGAATTGACACCGTCGTTCACGGTGAAGAGGGCTACCAGATGGAAGAAGACGTGCGCGTCTAAACATTGCTACACGCGTGTGGGGTGGGACCTTAGGGTCCCACCCCACAGGTCGTTAAGCCCTCTGCCGCAACGACGTAGCCGGCCTGGTTCGAGTCGGGGGGTGGGGCAGGTGGGCTGAAGTATGAAAGGCGCCTAAACTAGCGCGGTGCCAGAGCCCGCAGCGATTGTTTCCTTCCTTTTGGTCGCCCTTGTGGTGATCGTTGTGCCAGGCCCCAGTGTTGTCTTCGTCATCGGACGCGCCATGATTCTTGGCACAAGAGGGGCGCTGATCAGCGTGTGGGGGAATGCGCTCGGGGTGGGGGTGCAAATTATCGCCGTTGCGTTTGGCGTAGGGGCCATCGTTTACGCATCAGAGTTGCTGTTTACGCTCATCAAAATCGCGGGTTCCGGATTCCTGGTGTATCTCGGAATCCAAGGCATTCGACATCGCGCTGAGTTTGCCGAGAGCCTGCAGGAAGGCCAAACCTTGGTGACTCGTCGTGTGCTCGGCGACAGCATCGTCGTGGGCCTGACAAACGCAAAAACCCTCGTGTTTTTTATTGCCACATTTCCGCTATTTGTTGACCCCTCCAGCGCTTCGCCCATCAGTCAGATGCTGGTGCTGGGAGGGCTGTTCTTCGTGATTGGAGTGGCGAGTGACATGGTGTGGGCCGTCGCTGCCGGCAGTGCTAGGCAGTGGCTCATCACGTCACCACACCGGCTTGCTGCCGTTCGCTTTGGGGGTGGGATTGCTCTGATGGTTCTGGGCGTGTATCTCTTCGCCTTTTCGTTCTTTTTTTAGTTACCTCGGGCAACCCGGTCGACCTGCGCCCAGCTATGAAACGATACGGAGCAGTATCCAGGGATCAGTTCTGATGGTGTCGAGCCTGAGTTTTTGAGGTCTTCAAGAAATGCGGTGAGGTGGGGAGAAAAAAGGTTCGCAAATGACCCGAACGCGACGCGAGCGGGATAGTGGTGGGCGAGAAAAGCGCCATAAGCCTCATAGTCTCCCAAATCGCGTCCGATGGAATCGGTTGAAGACATCCACCATTCCAGTAGGGATGTCGCACCCTGGGGAAACATCTGCTTCACCACGTCGGTTTGCATCAATTGGTGGTGGGTGACAAAGCTGAGTTTGAGCTTTTTCGGAACCCCAAAATGCAGGAGCACATGTTTCATAAAATCGTTGTGGTACTCGTTGGCGACCTGCAAGAGTTGTTTACCGTCGGCGGTGAGCCAGGTTTTCTTCGACAATAAAATGGTGTCCGCGTCCAGGATGAGCGATGCCCTTGATTCTGAGGCAAGGGCGGCCGATAGCTTAATGAGCTGTTGTGTCACCCAACCGGCGTTGCGGTCACCCTTCCCAAAGCGACTTTCGAGTTCGTCAAGAATCTCGCTTCCCAACACATCCTGGTCAAACCGGACTTGGATGCTGGGATACCGGGTCCTAATGTCTACCAGTAGCGCGTCTGATTCCGGTCGCACGAATCGAGGACGAGTGCCTTCCCGGTTTTGTGGGGTGAGGAGAATAATCCGCTCGATAGGGTTTCTCACGTTCAGGAGTGCATGCGCAATAACGAGCTCGAGAGACGGCAAATCTTTTTCCACGAAGGGGACGACGAGGTCAATTGCTGGCAGGTTATGTTCCCGCGCCAGCGGATCGTGTGGTTGCAGGATTGAGGCGAGGGCGCGCTGTGGTTCCGCTAAATACTTGCCTTTCCGGTCTGCAGCCGCCGTGTAAATGGCACGAGCGCTAAAGCCCAAAGCTTTACTGTTGCTTCGACGCAGAATGCGTCGAACGGCTTCCAGCACCGAATGCGCCAATGTCGAATTAGGTCTTGCGCCATAAAACCGAGGGGGAGAGGGGTGTGTGACCATTGACTCACCACCCTCCGCGGGACATTATGTGCTCGAAGACAACCCGTGCTGTGTGGGCGATACTGGGATCGAACCAGTGACCTCTTCCGTGTCAGGGAAGCGCGCTACCGCTGCGCCAATCGCCCATATTTAGTTATCCGAGGTGGCGACGGGATTCGAACCCGTGTAAACGGCTTTGCAGGCCGCTGCCTCGCCTCTCGGCCACACCACCGCAGGGGAACCCCATCTCGAGGCTTCTCCGAGCGGATGACGAGATTCGAACTCGCGACCCTCACCTTGGCAAGGTGATGCGCTACCACTGCGCCACATCCGCACGCACACAAACCTGTGTGCGTGGAAACTCTATCCGAGGAAGTGACACCGGCACAAACCCCACCCCGGTGTGTTGAGCGCGTAAAGACCCGGCTCTGAGCCAAATGAGTCAACATCCTGTGGCAAGATGGTGCGTGCGGGGCGATTGGCGCAGGGGTAGCGCGCTTCCTTCACACGGAAGAGGTCACTGGTTCGATCCCAGTATCGCCCACACGGAGTAGACATTCGGGATCGTACTTCTCAGGGGAGCCAGCATGCGTCGAGCAAGCGAGATGATTGGCCGCTCACCCGTCTCGTCGCCAACCCGCAGGCTGTACCACTCTGCTCGGAGGTTAGTGAGGAGATCAAATAGTCGTCTTCTTGGAGCATTATTGCGCAAAAGTATGGCGGCCTACGGGGCACTTACTGGAAAAATTCCGACCGGAGTTCACCGTTCTTTTGCTTCTACGTGCCAGCCAATTGACCCTCTCGCCGGTGTGGGGACGTGTTCGACTATCGATATTGTGGTCCCGTTTGTGGAGAAGGACCTACCTGCATTGGGCTTAGTCGTCGCTGGAATTTTCAGATCTGTTCGTAATCCAATTGCTAACTTTTTTCTCGTGACTCCCTGGGATGAGTCCAGTCCGGCGCCGCGATTCGTCCGGCCCGGGGCCCAGCAAGAATTAGAAAAAATTATGAAGGACTTTCCCTCGCTCACGGTTCTGTCCGACCGCGAGGCTCTTGGGCCAGAACTTGCGCGAGAGCTTCTCGATGGGCACAATGGTCCGATTGACGGCTGGCATATACAGCAGGTCCTGAAACTATCCCTTGCTCGTGCATCTGCGCATGCGGGCACTCTCATCGTCGATGCAGACACGGTGCTCTTGAGCAGAAAGACATGGCTAATAGATAGCGGGGTTCAGCTTCTCCAGTTCTCAGAAGAGTTTCACCAGCCGTACATGAGCCACTTCAGGGGCTTCTTCAGCGTGCCCAAAGCCTTGGGTGTGAGCTTTGTCACCCACCATCAGTTGATGCAGTCGGACGTCGTGAACGAAATGTTTCCCGATACGGAATCTCTTCTGGCGTGGCTGCGTTTTGGGGAGTCAAATTCTTCACTCAAAATCAGCGAGTATGAAAGTTACGGTGCTTTTCTTCTGGGCTGCCACCCGCGGCGGGTGAAGTTCGGAACATGGTCAAACCTCTGGTCTCCGAAATTGGCCACTGTGTATTCAATGATGACGGAACGTAAGACCACGCTCCAATTGATGCTGCCCGACTACTGTTCTGTCTCCTTCCACTCCCATTCCCAAAAAAACACCTGATTTCCCGAGCTCAAGTTCACTTAGGTGAAAATCTCGCGAGACGGAGTTGGAACACCATTCCTAGTTGAGACCATCGTTTGCCAGGTGCAAACCTAGCAGGTTCGCAAGAATGGCCGGCTTTTTTGAAAGACAAGAATCCTGAGACCGTCAAGAACATCTCCCAAAGGGAGGTGTCGATTTCTTTAGAACTCCCTTGTCGTTTTTTTATCAACGCCACCAACGTCCACCAACGTCTATGGAAAAAAAATGCTTGGAATTGAAACTTCTTCCGACACAGACGTCCCAGTTCAACCCTTTCAGCCAACCGACACAGAAAAGGTCACTGGTTCGATCCCAGTATCGCCCACCATTCTTTGACCAGGCGCGCCACTAGGCTGGGTGGGCACCTGACAGCAATCGAAAGCGTTTTTGTGACGATGGATAACTCCCCTCAAGCCGGCATAATCGCCCCCGGTGGTCTCTCTGGAGCGGACCTTTTCGATACC